>JGI24159J19872_10006313_pt1 | contig 15429 bp, 5 predicted proteins | sample Ectturendosymbi4_FD_19872 | JGI IMG/M metagenome (IMG submission 19872) | reverse complement strand
ATAAGTGGAGTTTTGGTTAATTTTCATAATCTCAAGCCCCCCCAAACAAACGTAAAGCCCCCCCGCAGAACTGCGAAGCCCCCTTATTGAAAACTTTCTGGCGACGGTTCTGGTTTGATATGCACTTCTGAATTAAAAATTTGCTCAATTTGCCTTCAATTATTTTAGTATCGATAATCGTTAATGTGAAGACATTGATCATGCTTATGTCATTTTTAAAACAGGCCCACGGGCGACCTACATGGTCCTTGCGGGCGACCTGGTGTTCGCGGGCACCATGTTGGTGACCTCTGANCTAGAATCCGTTTGGTTAGAAAAGGTGATGCGTCCTAAAATCAAAAATTAATTGGTCAAATAGTCTATTGACGCCAATAATGCTGCTGGCGCTTTGACAGCATTTCTAACCTAACTACCTTGGATGACCGAAACATGATTTAGTGAAGGCTTCGGCATGAAGGCACTCTCGTAAAGCGGTATGGTCAGGAAAATCAAGAAATGAAGAGAAATGGTAACCTTAAAATTATTGAAGTCAAGTTGATATAGTAAGGAGAGAATACTAAGTCTGTACCCAAACAGCCATCGCAAATTGCAAAAAGTATGCAAGGAAGAAACGAGTTTTGATGTACAGCAGGACAGGATTTGATGCATGCTAGAGTTTAAAAGCAGGAACTGCTCGTCTGGATGGGCTCAGGGCTGCGGAGCTGCATCAGAGATGAGCATTGGACTGGATTTGGATTGAACTGGAACCGGACAATAAAAGATTTTGTTCAATTTGGATTGGATCTAGAGTGTAAATCACTTCAAAAATTAGGATCTGGTCCGGATTCGGACTGAGTCAACCCTTGTAGGTTCACCGCAAAACATCTTCCCCAAGTTTGCAACGCCATAACTCGCCAGTCGCTTTAGCTAGAGAGCTGTTCAAACTCTTTATGGATTTGGCAAGTCTTCTGGTTTCGATCAATAAATTTTTTTTTAATTTTGGTTTTGGGTTCTCCTGGGGGGACGTCACAAATTGGGGGTGTTTTTTAATTTTTGACCAACTTTGACTGGGCCTGGGCGCCAATCCAATGAGCCATTTTTTGGTTCAAAATCTTTTTGGAAACTAGGTGATCATCCGCGTCTATAGAGCTCTTGATTGACGTTCTAACATGTCTGGTATCTTACCCCAAAATCAGAAAATTGCAGAAAAAGCATGAGTCCCCCACTGACGGCTTATGCGGAAAGCGATACCTCGCGGCGAGAACATAATAAAGAGCTAATCGAACCCTCGAAAGACGCGTGAATCTTGTAGTTTGCACTGAAAAAAAACTTTTGGGATTTGGGTTTGGGGTTTTCGGTGGGTGTCGTCAGAATACTCAGACTAGTATTTCTGGTTCAAAGGTTATGCTTTTTTGTTTTTCTTTTATGACGTCATCACCCAGACAATAAGCCAAAATTGTGGCTCAAAGTTTGGTGGGATTCTAGGAATATGAATCTTTAGAGACCTAGATCGACTTCCTGACGTTTCTGGTGCCCAAGTTATGGCAGAGAGACCCCAATTTATTGAGGAATATGCTGAATAATTTCAGGGAATTTCCCTGATTAAGTTATGCTTATTTTGCCATAACTTTTGAACCAGAAATACTAGAAAGTCCATCAAACCCTCTAAAGACTTGTATTGTAGCTTGGAATCCAAAAAATATTTAAGCCACAAAATCGGCTCGATTGTTCGACTACCAGGGGATGATGACGTCATCCAAATGTAAGCAAACATCCTNTCATTATGTAAACATCAACGGGAAGCCCGAGATCTCAAGCTAAGAAATTTTTTGCAGTCTAAACTACAAGTCTTCACGAGTCTTTAGAGGGCTTGAACAGCTCTCTAGCCTATTCTGGCGGCGAGTTATGACCATATACAACCTGGGTGTTATTCACCTCAGGTTAGTGCTTGAAGGGATAGGAATTTTGACTACTGTTTGGTTTTTGTGGCATAATTTTGGCTCCAGTTATCCTAGAAAGCCAATCAATGGCTTTGAAGACTCGGATGATAGTCTAGTTTCCAAGAAAAACTTGAGTCACAAAATTGGCTCATTGGATTGGTGCCTAGGGCCGGGCAAAGTAAGCCATAAAAACGCTAAAGCACCCCCACTTGTGACGTTCCCCCATGAGAACCCCAAACCCAAAACTGAAATTTTTTTTCAGTCGAAACTGGAAGACTTGCTGAATCAGTACAGCATAGGTTCCCAACCTTTTTTGACGATGGAACCTCTTTCATAAAAATAAAGTGCCGTTCGCACCCCCTCGTTTTAAAAAAGCTTAGAACTAACAAAAACAGTCCAATTTTACAGTATCTTAATTTTTTAAACTACTACTCGTAATACTTAGGCCTATACTGAGAACACAGCACAGAGTACTCAGTTGTACTGTTTAAACTTTCATGCCTTACTGCCCATTAGAAACAAACCTAGCGGCTCTTTCATTGCTGCTTCTCTGAAATTATCCGTTTATACCTTGGCACACACAGTTACTCAGAGCAACGCACAAATCATTCGAGCGGTTGAAACAATTTCGATACTTTTTTCAAACGAAGTAGAGGGGAAAATCCAGATTTGCACAAATTTGTTGTTGCAAAGGGCACTAGTATAAACGGCTTTTCAGTGATGTAGGAGTTGGGTTGCAGGTGTGCAAGCGCACCTCCAAAAGTTTTTATTTGTCTAATACTAGGGCAAAATCTCAAAAAGTTTGAAATTCGACATTTTTTACAATAATAATGAAAGTATACTTCTTGTTACTGAGTGCACAAATAAAAGTTTAATATGTCATAGGCAACACATTAAATATATATAAAATCAACAAACTGTTTCTCGTAACTTCATGTTGGAGGTTGTGGGAGTTGGTAAGTAACTGACTAACTTGAAAGTTTATGCAAAAGAAGGCATTTGGATTATGTGCTTTATTAATTTACGCTGAGGTAATTGAGTATGCTGCAGGGCACCACATTTCATATGAGTAGAGTCCATGCATGCCTGGCAAGTTTACAAAAATTTTTGCTTTTAATCTTAACTACAGTGTTTGGATGAACACTATTTGCAATACTATTTTTTGCATATATGTGCAGTTGAACATACAATATTTAATTTAATTTAATTTGATTTTGCAATCAGACACAAAGTCCACAGTACAAGCACACACTGTCTGCGCAACGCAGGTTGATAAAAACCTACAGAACAGAACATTTTGCAGCGGCGTTGGAGGCTGAATAACATGCTTACAGCTGCTTAATTTCTCTGAATATACAGTGTGTCTTCAGAGATGGAGGCAGCTTTAAGCCTACTTCAGCTATAGGGGTGTGTAAGTTTCCTTGCTGAGAGCAGTAACTGAAATGCGAATGAAACACCCAACTTTAGAGCTGTGAGGCAGATGCTCAAAAGTATTGAGCCAGCTGGCTTCTGACAATGTTGTGGCACAATATAGCTTACTTCTTTACAGTTGGGTCAGTAAGAACCAAATTTAAAGAACCAATATCCAAATTCTGCGTTACAAAAAAATTCTGTATATTCAAACCTGCATTACAAAATTGGAAATAGAAGCATAAATTTGTAGGGAGAAAGTTGTTGCATAAAGGCTTTTCAGGCAAATTTAGGGAAATATCGGGAAAATTATACTTTGCAACCCAAAACATTTCCTGCTCCTACACCTATGGGGCTTTCGTACACAATTTCTGGTAACTTTACGCAGATGATCGCCAATTGAGTTCTATAGAATCAAACAAGAATTTCGACATAATTGCGCCATAAACATTTGAACGTCACAATATGCTTGCAATCACATCACCAGCCATCTTGAGCGTGGCAAACGCAGCGTGTAACGGAAATAGCAATACACGCATTTAGCAAGTTAAATTGTTCAATTAGCAACGTCAGCTAGAATAATTAGGCTGAATAATCTTTTCTGAGTAATAGCATTTGCATTCTTTCATAAATCTTGGGTCTTGCTTCCAAGAACATACAAACTCTCACCTTCGAAAATCGCATTTCGGACCTCCAAAATCTTGTTTCGGACCCCTTGGGGTCCGGGAACCCCCGGTTGGGAACCACTGCAGTAGAGGGTTTGAACACCTCTCCAGCTTTAGCGGCTGGCGAGTTATTGATTGTTATGGAATTGAAAAGTTTCGTCAAATAAGTGGCCGCTATGGGCCTTAAAGGGTCAATGGAAAAGAAATGCGGCATTTTTATTGTGAAAAGGCTGCACTTTTCAAATTTTTTGGACTTCATTTAGACTTGGACTTTACATTTAAAACTTTTTTCGACTGTGATTGGACTTGGACTGAGTTTTAAAAATAAGGATTGGATCTGAATCGTAAAATACGACAGTCTGCTCATCTCTGAGCTGAATCCCTCCCTGAAATGTGCAAGTCATGATTCCGCCATTTGCGCTGTTTTGCATTTGTTCACCGACATAGAAAACAAGCGTTTAACTGCTACTTCGCGAACGGGAGTCGCGAACAGTAAAAAATGGGTGACGCCGAGGCAATCCAAACTTGAGTTGTTCATTTTTGACGTTACCACTGCTTGTCAGTGTCTGTCTGTGGCATAAGAAGGGCCACAACCAGCTGATATTTTCGGGGGAGGGGAATTGCCCGGTTGCCCACCCCCTGATCGCAGGCCTGTGAGCGTCCATACTTGAGAAAAGACTGTTGATGGCTGTCATTGAAAACGAACTTCGCAACTTCCTGCCAAAAATCTTCCACACAACCAGTATATTTTTCATACACCGTTTGAGGTTTGGGCTGCTAGGTTTTCACCAAACTCAGATTCAGTGGCGTAGCCAGCCCAAATGTTTGGGGGGGAATATTTAATTTTAGGCGTATAACACATTTTGCTTGGGATACCGCCTCTTAAAGCACAAAATGACAATATATGCTAAAAATTTGGGGGGAATGCCCCCTTGGTCCCCTGTCTATACGCCTATGCTCAGATTTGTGTCTCCCTCAAAAAGGTTTGGGAACCGATGTAGCAAACACAGAGTTCATATTAATGCACGGCCGCCATAACATGTATTTTAAATTACACGTGCTCGGCCGTATAAATTTCGTCGAAAGCCGCAGGTTGTACACCCATGGTGCAATGGAATCATCGCAAAGTTATGAAAGTAGAGCATGGCAGGTAGACTCCTCGAAAGCTCAACGTCAGTTCTAGTAGACGAGTCGTTACCCTGTTGTTTTGGTGTTGCCTGCGTGCAGGTCCGTAACTTGGGGGGAGCATTCGCCCTCCCTCTGAAAAAATGTGTTGGGCATAATTTGAAACTATTGGACATAGTTTAAAAATTTGGGCCCCTCTCAGAAAACTCGTCACCCCGTTGGTGTCCCAAGCTGGTTGCGGGCCTGCCTGCCTGTAGTTATAATTACTGCGCCCTCTCTGAGCTGCGTAAAGCGTAATGAGCAAATGTGCTTATGTCAGTGTACTGCCAGTGTAGTGTTTACCACTAACCCTTGTGAATTGGACCTAGAGTCTGAGATAAAGACTAAAGAGTGAAGGAAATAAATGGTAAATGAAATAACTCTGGCTCCGTTGACTTTGGTGCCACTATAACTAACAGCGCTATGGAGCCATGGATGAAGTCACGTATTTTCCCGAGTATGGGATGTGTCACATGGAAACTTGGCTTGGCGTCACGATCACCATCTCTAACCAGCAAGAAAGGGAAGGACGTGCAGTACAGTGCCCGAAGCTGTGCAGAGCCAACCATCAAAGAACTAATGTTTTGACTTCTTGTAAGAAATACTAATGCGAATCATTATTATTTTTACTGGAAAACTGGATTTTCAGCTTATCCTGCAATAATTTAGGACTGCGACTAGTATCACGGTGTTACAGGCACGTAACCAGCTTGGGACACCACCAGGTGAGGGTCGAGGGTGGGCGAAGTGTTTTCTGAGAGGGGCCCAAATTTTTTGAACTATGTCCAACACATTTTTCCATTGGGGCGAAAAATTTTGCAAAGTGGGCTTCTCGCCCCTTGCGACCCTCCGGTTGAGTGGTTACGGGTCTGCATTGTTAATGCATCTTTGGCGGGTCCAGTGAACAATACTGTTAACTGTACCACAAGACCTAGACCAACCCAAGTAGTACTAGTAGTTAGTAGCATAGTATGAGTTTGCCTACGATAGTCTCTACTAGTAGTGTAACTGTAAGTGTTGCGTAGTAAATCAGCTAGCCATGCGAGGTCTGGTGGTAGTGACTAGGCTATTGAAGAGTTCCTTTGCAGTAGCCTATAGGCTATAAATATAGACTTAATATTTCAATGCAGTGTAAAAGTATGGAATGGTGTATACTGTATTAAAATTTACTTAAAAAGGACAGTACATACTCTGTAGGCCAGCAAAAACCATACAGATTGTCATTGTTCAGTCAGTATCATCACAAAGTTTTGAAAGAGCAGTGCATGGCAAGCTGATAATTCCTTGAAGGCTTAGCACAACAGCCAAACCTAGAGGTTAAATGCAAAATGATGATAATAATGTGACAATAGCATTATATCTACTAAGAGAGCTATATGACAACCTACTAGTCCAAAGCGTTTCTTACCTGGATGAAAAACAATCAAAATTTTCTTCTTGAATTAAAAAAAAATATGTATACTGTACAATGAAACAGTCTAGTTGAAAATATGACAATTGCATCCAAGTTTGTGGATAACCTACAGTATTGCATGTATTGCAAATGCAAAGTAGATTTCATGTTTACGCCTATGGACATATTCTACAATTTTTTGTTTGCAGAATTTGCTAACAAATGTATTAATTGTTTTGTGAAATCCTATGTTTTGTCTAGGTGGAAATTGGTCTCACAAGCACAACGAAAGAACCACACGGGCCACAAAGCATATGATACACATATAAGAATTATTTGACAATGACATACCTTTCGTTTTGGGAGTAGTGGTTACACATTTCAATTCATTTCATGGGACCAGCTTTACTTTATTCAAAAGTTTGCAAGCTTGTGTTCATATTTAAAGTTTAGGTTTACAGTTTACATTTGGGTTTAGGCTTAGCTTAGGGGTTAGGTTTAGGTTTAAAGTTTGGAAGTGACTATGGATACGCCTGGCCTAACACAATTCAAATAAAAGGGTCATTTGATTCACACGGTGTGGATCTTGGTTATGTGTTATGGCTGCTATGCAAATGGTTTTTGGTTCGACTCTCACCATGTCAACTTTCCTTTTTTTTCTTTACTTTTTTAAGGCTTAGGTGTTACCTTCAGGGGTTAGTGTTAGGTTAGCCTTAGCTTATGGTTACGTTTAGCATTAGGTTAGTGGTGTAGGGTTAGGATTAGGGTTAGGTTAGGGCTACGGTTAGGGTTAAGGTTAGGGTCAGGTTTAGGGTTTATCTTTTATGTTTAGTTTGTTTCTACCAAGCCTACTGCACTCTGACTCTTGTCGTGCGTTACTGTTACGTCACAGTAGGTTTTTCAGGGGTAAGCTTAGGTTTACGGGTTAGGGTTTAAGTTTAGGGTTTATGTTTAGGATTTTGGTATAGGTTTTAGCTTTATGTTTCTACTAAGTCCACTGCACACTCGTCATGCATTTCTGTCACGTATAGGTGGTGGACAAATAAGTTTTCAAATACAAAGATCCACTGGCAGACCTGTAGCCACTGCCATGATATTGCAAAAACACAAACGATGAATAATATAATAATTATATTGATTAACATATACATAACACAGATGATGGTGGGCAAGCAATGGGTGAAGAGTTTAGGTATGTACAGATGAGGAGGTGAAGCATGCACAACGACTGGTGGTGGTAATTTTAATTGGAATTGGAAGACTACATAAATACCCCATTTTGTTGCCCTGTAGCTTACCTTCTGTCAATCTTAGAATGTTGTTAGTGATGTCCAAGGTTACAGGTGAAGTTTAGTAAATTTTTTGGCAGTGACTTAGTAGCTGACTAACTAGGCCACATGATTCAGTGCATAATTAAGGTTAATTACAGTACATACCTTATGCTGTATAAGAGTATGTGAGTAGTGCTAATATGGTATTGGTGAGTGACGTCTTCTCTACAATACAGATTTATAGTTTTGATGATATGGTGTTAGATTCAAGATTTCAGGTTTAGGGTTTGGCTATCAAATGTTTTTACATGTTGCATTATGCAAAGTTGTGTAGGCTATTCAGTATTCTTGGATCATTTGAACTTGAACTATGTTACTGTAGCTCCAATTGTCGAGTTTTATTAATTTAAGTTGAATTTATTGCTTTTTAAATGAGAAGGTTATGTTTCTACACAACAAGTTTAAGGGCACTGAAATCCTGAGCCTTAACCGCAAGTAATGTTTAACTAAACAGTGGCCACAGGTTCACCTGTGGACCTTAATATTTGAGACCTTATTTATCTGTCTGCCACGTATAATGTGACAGTTAAACGTACCAAATGTAAAACCTAAACCCTAAACCTAAAGTTTCAACATTAAATGTAAATCTAACCCTTAAACCTAAATTAGCCCCTAAACCCTAAATGTGAAGTTTCAAACTTAAACCGAACCCCTAAACCTAAAGCCCATACATAAACCGTAAATCTAAACTGTAAATCTGAAGAGAAAAGTTTGGAAACTTTTGAAACAAGTAAAGAAAAACCAGTCCCAAGAATTGAAACGTGCAACTACCACCACCAAAACAAAAGTCGCCAAGGTGGGAGCTGAACTGAAAACCATTGGCATAGTAGACATAAATGCTACCAGGATGGTGCCGCTTGTGTGACAGACTCAGTGTTTTAGTCAAACTGCATCATGTGAGGTACATCTGCAGCCACTAGCCATTTCTGTTTAACGATGTCCTGAGTCATGTGACCATGGTAAGCGATGTAGCCACTTATTTTGCATAGCTGTATTCAGCTACTTAGCAGTTGACCTTTAAGTAGCCATAGCCAGATACTTAGTCACTACTGAAGTTTTTTGTAGTCTTTATGATATGTAATTTAAAAACAAGCCAATAACTTGTTGCAGCCTATCTGTTGGCATTGTGCTGATTGCACGGTTCACCATGAACGGAATGTGTGCGAAGAACAACACCCATATATAAGTGGTGTGAACAAGCAATAATTGAAGGCGTGGGTTCGCATCCCTCTCCTGTCACCATTGCCATACGTTGTTTCCAGTCCATACGTACTTGTCCATATAGTTGGACCACTGGCCGCAACAACTTTAGCAGTCTGTCATATATGCATGCTTATAACCATTTCACATCTTCAAAATGGATACTTAATCTGTATAAGATTATAGTCCATGTCTGACAGTATTATTTACTTTAGGTATCTTTAGGGGTGTCTATAGTTGCCAACATATTTTAAAGATCTGACCATACTAATAATTATTTTTATTTTGATAGTAGCATTATTTGAATGAATAATTGTTTAGCCAGGAAAAGAGTTGAGTACTTCCTGCTTATGAATCAAAAGTGGATATGAGTATTTTTAAGCCACTGGTTATGACAAAGAAAAGGTCCAAGTTTCAAGTGACTCTCTATATTGCTGAACTCAGCTCAGTTCCACTGTTAACTGGTGTTCTTTATTGCAAAGTACGATTGCGCAATGGTGGAACTTATGTAGAAAGTACTGAGCGAAAAAATGTTAAAGATCATTGTGTCTCGTGGAACTCCAAGTTTGAGTATACTTGCAAAATGTCAGTTGACCCAAATACTGGTGTACTTGAACCATGCATTGCTAGGCTGTCTGTTAGAAAAGAAGTCAGAGGTGGTCGCAGTGCTTTGAAGATTGGCTATGTGGATTTAAACTTAGCGGAGTTTGCTGGTTCTGGTCAAACATCGAGACACTGCATTTTGGAAGGATATGAAGACAAAAATCGTCTTGATAATTCGATTTTAAAGATTGTTGTTGGAATGCAACTGTTGTCTGGAGATCCTTGTTTTAAAACTCCAACTGTGAGAGACACAGCATTTCAGTTGCCTGATGACACTGATAATGTAAAATCATCAAAATTGGACAGTGACAGCAGTGGAGTTGGTAGCTTACCAAGAAAGACTCCTAAGCACAGGCAGAATGATCCATTTCAGCCTGGCCATGCTAGAAATTCAAGTACTACCAGTCAGCAATCAAAAAGATCTGATTATAGCTCCCAACACTCAAGGACTCCAAGCAATATCAGTCAGTCAAGCAATTCAGTTGACTCTGTAACTGAACATGACACTGTTGTAGGTAGTGTTGTGTTGAAGTCACCTCAGAGGCTTCCAGCTACTCCTGGAAGAATGTTTCCTCCACCGCGACCTCCTCCCCCACATTCGAACACATTAGTGCCTTTACTAAACAGAATGGGAGAGACAAGAGTAAGCGCAGACGATGTTATAAGTAAACTGATTGAAAGTCAAGATTTCTCTCATAGCACAAGTGGTGGTGAAGGAGATAATCTACAACTGTATGTTTCTAGTGATGGCTCTACAGCCTTAAGTGGGCAAACATTGCACAACCGTGTTGGCTCTGGTGTTTACCATCCAGTTGTGATTGAACCTCAGTCACGTTAGTAGAATTTGAAGCTTATGACTTGTACATTTTGTCCATTAACACCCACAAAGATTGGAGTAACTTTTCCATATCACCATTGTTAGATCGCTGTTTTTTGTATAAGATATTGTATCCTCTGTAGGTGCACCCAAGCCAACTTTGTCATATGTTGTTGCTTCATCTTAATTTTGTGCTTAGTTCATGACACTACAGTGCTGGCGCTGTGGTGCGTGAACTTTGCAATTTCATCTTAAGGTAACTGGAACATTGTACCATTTTGTAAGTTGGTTTAATAATCACATTAGCATGATTTGACAACATTGTTTCAATTATGCTCGATTGGTAGTACCACTAGTATGACCACCTTCACTTACACTGCCGAGTTAAGAACTCAGTACTTGGTCCATAATGTGCTTGACCCTTAGAGAGGGCCATAAGTATGTGTATTAACACTTCAATTGTGCATAGACTCTTTCAGGTGTGCATGTGCACCTGTTTATTACGGATCACTTAAATATTGGTCACTGATAAAATTTACTTAACTTCTTTTTCTGGTTCAATGCAACTGCTTATTTTGAGATTTTTTGATTAGTTATGAAGTTTTTAGGTCATGGTGTTTTTTGTTTATAGTTTCTTTCTACTTTATCTGAAGCATGGTGTCACTTGAATAATAACACATGGGGGTTTTTCTAAAATTTCAAAACCGGATCTACAAGTGATTAGAGCTTATAGATTTGGAAGAACACTTGAATTAATGTAGCTGATGCAAATTCTTGGTAATTTTTTGGGTAGGGGATGAAAGTAGACAATTAGTAAACAAAAAAAACATTGTTTTCTGAGATTCTAGAAGTTTGTGTGGTTATTAAACCTCAGAACATCCCGAGTAAGTGTAGTTGCTAGACAAGTTTATTTGCACAGATTATTTGCTTGCTTTCTCAGTTGCTGTAAATTAATATCAAAGTAAGGGGTTTGGCATAAAGGATTGATGTTTCTGAGGGTTGAAGAAGCTTCCCTAATGCAATGAAGTGTGCTGTTAAGACTATGTTTAAGGTGTGTATTGTGATGCTATTATTTGTGGGCTCATAAATGCTATTTAGCACGAAGAAACTAAAAAAATGTCAACCACCTATTGTGATTTTTTGTTTAATGTAGCATGGAGCATTGACTTCTTGCAAATTTACATACACGTATGCAACCAAAATTTTGATTATGCTTATGCTGTTATAGAATTGTTGCTTTAACGAAATGGTGCTTCAATTCTGGTTATGTGACCTGCCATTTAGTGGAGCTGTGCTCTTAAAAGTGATTTGTTAAAGTAGGCTTACTTTACGGTTTTGAAAACTGGTTGAAGTATGGGTAATTGTGTAGCATCTGGTGTATTGACTGAGATGACAGCCGTTTAGGCTTGATTTACATCCCAACCGCTTGGTTGCTATAATTCATACTGGATGCATCCTGTTTTTGTTGTTTTACTACATTCACAGTGTGTTTATGTGAAGAAGCATTGTTTTATTTTGTCATTTTTTCTATAAGGTTTAATTACTGTTGTTGTTCGACATGATGTTGTTTTAATATGCATCAAGCATCAATCTAGATTTGAATTTAACTGTTGCTTAAATGTTTGTCACTGGTTATGCTTAAACATGTCACAAAGAAAAAGATCTGTTGAGTGCTGATTGTGTGTTATATGGATGGCAGTTGAAAATTGCTTTATTAAACTTGCACTGTTGATGTTTTATATGTTGCTCTACTGAAAATTGGTTTGACAGGCATCTAGTTGCTCAGTTTTGCATCACAATAACTTCTTTAGATGCTATTCTACGTTTCTGTTCATTTTATCTTTGAGTATATGGTTATAATGTTTGTGTTCTTGGGTAAACTGCAGCTTACCATTTATGTGTTCAACATACAATGTGTGAGAGCGTTGTTTAAATACTGTTGATGTTTTCAGGAAATGATATAATTCTTAAAAGTGATGGGTGTTAAAGGACTTACAAGATTTATTGATGAAAGACAACGACTCTTGTTTGATAAAGTAAAAATTGCAAGTCAGTGCTTGATAATAGATGGAAATGCACTGATTTACTTTCTTTTTTATTCTGTCAGCTCAAGCTTCAGGTAAGTTTAGATTTTATGAAAGATGACGGTGGTGAAGTACAGTATGTTTGTTGAAGTAGTGCAGAACAGGCTAAAGTCTGTTGTGGCAGAAAGTTAACATTTGTTGGTTGGCCATTAATATTGATGATTGTGAAGTTTTAATATCATCTCAAAATGTATTTGCTTTAAAGGCAAACAAGATAAACGTCATCTTATGCTTGTAAGATATCATCCTGAAGAACATTATCGCCCTTGCAATTGTAGCTGCTTGACTCTTTTTTAAAAACATTTCATATGTTGATTGCATCCTAATGTTTTCAAGTACTGGGAAGGGCATTGTGTTATTTCATTTGTAAGCATTAGATACTGGTATATTTTTGTCTGCTGAACAACATTAAAGACAGTATTTTTACATGTTCAATTCATGGCCCGAGTTCAATAAGTAAATGCACCAAAATAGTGCATCACATACCACATGGTATGCTTTGCACACATGCAGAAATAGTGGAATGTAAAACTGCTACTTCAATAAATTTTTCCCATATTTAAAGGTGTTGAATAAATTTTAAAAACCTTGAGACTGCTTGATCAACATAAGAGTGCTAAGGTTCTGGTTGCCATGCATAAGTTGGGACATTCTAATAAACGGTTTGCTGAGAGTTGACAACATCTTGTTTCAGTTGTTTTGTTTATTCTTTTGCTAAGTAAAAACAATGAAAATTCATGTTTGTCAGGGTTGTAGGCAAACCCCCATAGGATCAAAAAGTTAGTCCTGCAAATATAATTTGCTGTATAAAAATCTTTCATAGCAACTATTTACACATATAAAGCATTGCCATGTAAAATATTTTAAGTCAAGCCTATTTGCTCATCAAGGTGCTGGTCCTCAGCTTGCCAGGAATGCTTTCAAAATGAAACAATTATTTCAAAATCTGGAATATATTGCAATGATTTGATGTTAATGGATTAAAAGTGATCAATTTTTGCCCTTAGAAATTTGTGTGATGAGCTATGAAAAGGAAATTGGCAAACATAATGTTACCAAGACTGACACTGGAACACTTTTAGTACCTTTAGAGCAGTGGTTCCCAAACTGGGGGTAATATGCGATTCTTCGGGCGGTAACGCAAAACCCAAACCATGTTGTTGTTCTGTGTTATGAGTGATCACTGCAAAATCAATTTTCGACCTGAAATGCAAAAAATTTTTATTGATGGTAGTAAGACATAATTATTCGATACTTTGATTTGGGTAACGGCTTGAACAAGTTTGGGAACCACTGCTTTAGAGTGATGTGTGGTGATTTTATACATTCAATATAAAAATATGTTCGTTTGACTAAATCCACCTAAGGTTTTTCTTTTATTAACCAGAAGGACATGATTTTATTGTTTTCATCTCAAGTGATGAGCTGAAATAAGTATAATATGTATTTCCGGTGTGAAGTATCCTGAATTTTTGATCTGGTGTTGGAGCTCACCTGCAGAGTAAGAATGGTTGGAACATTTCCCATTTAAATTATGCTGAAATTAATTTAGTATAAATATCTAGCTACCTTGTTCACCAGAAGAGTCCCCTCATAAAATATCATTAGATCCAAAATTTTGATCAACATTTTTGTGTTTGCTACACATGTTGCAAACATAAACGTCAAGAGCTGGTTTATTAGGTTTGCTAGAGAAGCATTTACCTCATTTACTCATCATTATCATTTTTGTTGAAATTTCTTATTTCAGCTGAAATTACATAATAAAAATGTTCAAAAATAACAGTTTATTAGAATTCTACAAGATAACGAGTGTTTATGAACTGTACATACATTTAGCCAGCACTAACTTGCTTAGAAACTCTTGCTTTGGTGGAAGTCTGTCTGGCAAAGAGTCAACCAAGGTATTGGTCTAACCAAATAACAACATTGATGGCTATCGTCACCTGTTCATTGATATCTATTAGGTCTCCATGGCAAGCTACCCAGTATCAGTTGTTTAAGTTCTATTTAAAGATAAAATCAATTTCACTAAACATATCATCAGTTATCCCGTACCTCAGGCAACTGATGATACTGGTGAGGTCTTAGCATCTTTTGTTGTAACTGCAGTACTTGTGAATGTCTCCTTCATTTATGTATCAGTTGATTTGTATGGAGAATAACTAATTTTTGGTGTTCTGTGCATGTGTGTATAAGGTGTCATGTGGATAAGGTGTCATTTGTGTTATGTTACATATTGATTGCTTTTTTGCTTCAGTGCTAGCAACAATTATAAATTCCTCAAGCAAGAAGTTGTAAAGCTGTTCCAAACTTTTGCAAGATGTGAAATCCAACCAATTGTTGTTTTTGATAGGTAAGTTGATTTTCTTTGTTTGAAAATATTGGCATAATTTTATGACATTCATTCTGGCAAATTGTTTATTTCCTTTTTTATTCTTCTTACCTGCTTTCCTACATGAATTACTTGTATTCTGGCTCCATTTCTGGAACTTTTTGTCAGATTTGGTTGGTTATTGTTCTAGCACGTTGCAATTCATTTCTTGTTGCTTTTTTGTTTGGGTGATATGGAAAGTTAAATGTTTTGCATGATGTTTCTAGTGAGTTTAAGGTTTGCAGCATATCCCATAAAGTGCAACTGAAAAGGTTATAGATTATGTAATTTGGAAACAAAGGGTCTTGTGCCAACATTAACTCATGAAAAAATCAGTATCCACTTGCCTATTGTTTTTGCATTAACCAATGCTTTATGCATATGTCAGTGTGTTAAGTATGTGTGTGTCAGTGGTGGAATGCCAGAAAAACAAGAGACGCATCTGACAAGACAAAGTGAAAGCGTGAAG
>JGI24159J19872_10006311_pt1 | contig 15431 bp, 9 predicted proteins | sample Ectturendosymbi4_FD_19872 | JGI IMG/M metagenome (IMG submission 19872) | reverse complement strand
CCCTGTTGTAGTAAATGTCGCAGTGCTTAAAGTTACCAGAATAAAACCATGAGTGAATACAATTTCGTTGTGATAAACTGAGCGGTTCGAGCGAAACCGGCGGGTCTAAGTTTCTTAATTGTTAACTTGGGCGTGCCATGGACACTTCCTATTCGCCAGTGCTCTCGCGGAACTGTCCTAAATGTGTAGTGGTCTTCTTCTTTAGAAGGGGACTGCCACACTTGTGAGAAAGGTGCCTATTTTAAAATTAAGTTAAAATTTTTGCAAAAATTGCTTCATGTTGAATTTGAAATCTGTACTATAGTTCCTCCTTGAATTTGATTAACTTGATATTATTTCTTCATTTGATATTTAAGTCCCGCATTGCCTTGAGAGCGAGTGCCGCCTCGTTTCGGATTCCACTTGACTTTTCCATTAAATTGATTTGACTCGAAGTTGATTACAGTCTACATGATTTTGAAACAATTTTGAGTTGTGGGACTACTCAGGTTCGACTTGGTTTCTCTATTGAAGACTTCAACCAAAATATTTTGCATAGTTTCAACAAAGTTTTGTTTTGAAAAGTTTGAAAAATATGGAGTGCAGTATAGTATTTTCCTAATTTCCTGAGCAAACCTGGTTGCCAGTAACATTTTCGCTAGTGGGCAGTACCGTTCCTGCGTTTGCAAGCATATTTGCCAAGCTAGAAGCTGGTAGTTCTGGTAACCGGACGCGCTTACGCGTGAAATGTTCAGTGGTGATGTTTTTTATTTTTATTCATGCACTTTTGTGACTCAAATCACCAAGTAACACGATTGCAGCAAGATGAAAAGCAACAACATAAAAGAGCAGAAAGTAACTGCATGTTAGATGTTGATGATAATACAAAAACAACAAAAACCTCAGGATTAGGGAAATGGCAGTGTGAAGTGTCTATCTTTTTTGCCGCCAGGATGGCAGCAGCATCAGGCTTGGTAGAGGAATTGAATATAACTAAAAGATAAACCTACAACCTAACCCTAACCTTAACCTAACCTATCCCTAAGCTGAGCTAACCTATCCCCAAACCTAACGCAAGCTTAGCTTGAAACTAACACTAACTAACCGTAACCTAACAACACTAAGCTAACGTAACCCTAACCCTAATTCTAACCTAATCCTAACCCAACAACACAAACCCCTAAAGGTGACACCAAACCGGAGCCTGGAAAAAAGCAAAGAAAAAAAAAGAAAGTCGGCAAAGCGAGAGTCGAACCGCAAATCATTGGCATATAAGCAGGCGTAACACCTATCCATCACACCACGAGCAGGACAGTGTTTTCTTGACAATAAAGTGACCTTGTTGTTTGTATTGTGTCATGCCATGAAACTGAATCTTCGACTGCTGGCACAATAGCTCCAGCCGATCTGTTGTTGCCAGAATATCGCCAGTAAAATAGACACTACCTTAGGAAATTGATGATTGTGAATGTGTTCAGTTTTGTTCTCACCAGCCTAACAATCTTGATCATTTCAATCATTTNGCCTAGGAATGTTAGGTATGCTTTAAATTAGGCTCAGAACTCAGAAGCAGACTGCACGATGTGAAGTTGATTGCGCTTTAGGTGTATANACTTCTTNAGGATTTTTTGTTTGTAGTTGTTACAGCAATTATTTCCAGTGTGTACCACTCATATGAGTTTTGTACTCACAGCTTATCTTATTATGGAATATTCGTTAAGGCAGTTCTGATGAAACTGCATTATAAAACCACTCTAGGCCTGAAGCAAATGTTTCAAAAGATATTGATAATCATTGAACATGGATCACAGTTACTGAGTCAGGGGTGCTCACACTTTTTCAGCATGTGAGCTACTTTAGGCTATACAGTTACTTGCTGTATGCAATGAACAAGTCAGGAACCACCCCACTATGGTCTGTGGGTAAATTTATNTCTCTTCACAACTTGTATGTATNAACATTGTTTTCTGCCCTTTTTCTGNATTTTAATAAAATGCATTGCCTTCTGCTTCATCACCTTTACTGCTGCGCGCTTCCTTCACCTGTGTGCTTGCTTCACCTGTTCATCTGTACATGTATCAACTCTTCACCCATTGCTTGCCCACAATCATCTGTGTTATGTTGATGTCTAATTGTNTTTTTTTTGTTNTTTTTTAATTTTATTCTGTGCATGTGCACATGGCNTGACTCTTTGTTTTGGTTTAACATTATTTCTAACCTAATGCTAATGGGTTGCTTATGCTGCCTTTGGGTTATTATTTGCTTTGAGTTTTCAGTGTACTGTATTCATAATGTTTGTATATTTTCTGGCATTCTTGAAACTTTTAAAACATTCCATATCTGATTGATGATGATGGATAACACTAACTGGAGGATCGGGTGGGCTGGAGGGCCGTGTTTTCAAATGAAAAACGTGAATATTTGGAGGGCTGCACATAAAACAGAGGGCCGAGCTGGCGGGCTACACAAAAGGGTGGTCCGGCAAGCTTTTCCGCAGCCTGCCGGCCTGCCTTTATGTGCAGCTCACTGGCCCGCCCTGTTGTGCGGCCTGGCTTTCTGTGTAGCCCGTGGAAAATTCATGTTATTCATTTGGAAACATTGCCCTCCAGCCTGCCGCCCCTCCGTTTAGTGTTATCCATGATGATGCTTTTGTTTTGGCTGCAATTATTGACATGTGGTCCATCATCCATGGTTGATCTTGTGTGCTCTTTTATGAAAACATCATTCTTAACAATTGGCCAGATAATCTACCTACTAGGCTACTACAAAAACTGCAAAGCATGTTATTATTAAGTATAGGCCTATTGAGAATACTTTTTACAATGTACGTTGATAATATTAGATATACTTTGCATGCCCACACAAGCCCATATTGCACAACACAATTCAATTCTACAGCATATACATTTTTTGTCAAAACCTGGGTTTACCCTTGATGACGACTTTGTAGCAGCTACAGGCGTGATGCATTGTTTGGCATGCCATTCATCTGTAGTGTTTTTGGTGATTGATGACACTCCCCATTGATAGTTAAAAAACATTTTATGAGAGTGTTGAGCTAAAAGCCTTGAAGGATTCATGGCTTATATAGAGAGATGTCAGGCAATATAACAAGCAACCAAGCAAGTAAATCAGAAAATGTGATAAGAAAGTTTGCTTGTGTGTCTATCATAGAAAAATAAAAATGTGTTGATTAATTAAGTCAAGCTATCTAGCAAGGAGAGACAGTTGAAATTTGGTTTTCCAGACCTGGCGACCCAAGATAAATTGGCTTCCCAACTTGGAACTGCCACAACTTACACTGAATAGAATCAGTCGGGTTGTTATACCAATATTAATGTATCTTTGACATCAACTGGCTGATCGGGATCAACATATTGATAATCCTTCATATAGATCAATGTCAAACTAAAGCTGTAATACATCTGAAAATTGTCAATAAAATACTAGAAATTGACAAATTTGTATTTTAGTATTTTAGAGAAACTACCAACCATTTTCCGAAAGCACTTTTTTAAACGAGATCAAAAAAACAAATATGAAACTCGATTAAGTGATGCAAAAACTGGCGTATTTTTGGACCATAAGGTGCACTGGATTATAAGACGCAGTATCAAAAATATAACACTAGCTGTTCTTTTTTCATACATGAGGTGCACTGGATTACAAGGTGCATTAAATGAATCAAAACTTACGTAAGTCGATCTGTATTCAACTGTTTCACAATAACTCTTGAGTGCCAGAGCCACCCAGCCGCCATTGGGAGTTTAATCTGTCATTACTTATGAATGAGTTTAATCTGTCACACATGCCTAATCTGCTAGACACAAATAGAATGAAATAAAAGTGGTGCACATGTTTGAATGGGTGTGAGCCAATGTAGTGAGGAACCTTGCAGAGTAATATATCTGTGGTATGTGCTAGCTACTCTCGGAACCACATATACACTGCTTATTGCAATTGTTTTTGGTTTGTTACACAACACAATGGCCTGTTTACAAAAAAATCGTAACTTGCAATTAAATAAATAGCATCGTTTACCATATACAATTGGATCTAGATGAGACAGCACAACCTGATTCATACTGTACATTAGGTGCATCACATTATGAGGTACACTTTTGATTTTTCATAAAAATTAAGCATTTTCATTGCACCTTATTTATGGTCCAAAAATATGATACTGTATTTCCTGCCTCAACTTAATCAGAAAAAGATGCAGAAATAAAAGGGATTCATTCATTAGCCCTAAAGTCTAGTCACAAATCCCAAGTTATCTAAAATCTACATTGTTTCAATCTTTCACAAGTGGTTTGTGTGAAATGTATTTACCAGCATCTTTTAGGGATGTTTGGGCTGTAGCGTCCAACTGTATTTACAAAGTTGACAAATTTTTTTCAAAATCCACTTCGTTTAGAATTACTGTCTTATATTGTTACTATCCTGTTCTTACTGAAGCGAAATGTAGTGAACTTGGAATGTTGCACATTATAATACAGCACTTGGCCTGGGGTTAATTGTAAGTTATAAACTTTGAGTAAGGCTATTTTTATTGTTTTTATGCGTATTGCAGCAGGAGAGTAAAGACACCTTCACATGGTTCATCATTTAAATAACTCATGTTTAATCCTAACATTAGTGTTCCCTGTGTCTGTCTATGTTTGAGTTCTTTTGTCTGTCTTGTGTGAATAGCTATCTATGTTCGTTTTTGTGTCTGTGTTATATTTTCTTTTTTCATTTAAGTGTTATTCTTCTTTCCTGTGCCAATGCTGGTAAGTTTAATGCATGGTGATGGTGAAATAGCACAAATGGTGTAGTTAGACCAGGTTATTGCAAGATCTTTTCATGTGCCATTGCTAAAAAATGGCCATTTCTCATTAGTTGTACATGTTTTCCATATCTTTGTTTGGCCATGAAATTGTCATGTAGATATGCAAAATACAAATTTAGCATTGAGCTTTTCATAAATATCAACAATTAACACAATGTTCAAGGAAATCATGTAAAGAGTGGCGGTGCATAGCTTTAAAAAAGATTAATTGTTACAGAGGCAGTGTGCTGACAGTGTCAAAAGTATCTTCCCACAGCCTTTATATGGAGTAGGTAGATATGACTGAAAAAGAAAACATAACATTCACAATAGCATTGTGTGTGTTTAATACCCTTAGTGGATTCTGTGGAACTCAAAGTTGTAGCTTGCTTATATTTTAACGCATGACACCGTAGACAAAGTAACCAAATTGATAGCTTTTCAATATAAAAAACTAGGACATGGCATCCAAATTGTCAGTAGTTTGCAGTAGTTGACTTATATAAGGTAGTAAAAATTTGCATCAGAAACATTTACAAATGCACAAAAATGTCTGTGATATCCTTTCAAGAAAAGTGAAGAGGTGAATAAAGAACTATTTTTAATACATTGGCCATTTTGTGCAGTGTTTTATTTTTTTTCTAAAGCATAACCTGTGAACAGATTTTTTTGCATTAATTTATTTTTAATTGTGCTTGTTCCTTCCTCCAGTTTCAGATCATGTTGGCTAGTCCTCTAGTTGTAATGGTTCTGGTCACAGAAGAAACTGGCCTTGCATGAACATAGCATATTATCTTGAAAAATACTTAGGTTCACAGTCTAAAAGCCAGGGCCATGATGAAGTTTATGATAAATTAATACAACGTAAAAGTGAGATGGGCCTTTGAATGCTACAGGATACTGGGTTGATCATTAACCACACATCTCAAGGTGGAAGATTAGGTTCAATTCCATGGTAATCATGATCAAGACTTGAAAATTGGTAACGCCAGTCTTTTCCAGAATCATTTTTATGATAAGGCATAAAGCAGGGGTCTCAAACATGCAGGGTTTTGTGTGGCCTGTAATGTTTTTTGGAATTTTAAAATAGTTAACATTTAAGTTACTAGTTTATTCATCAGTCTTTAAAAATGCTCAGCCAGCGAGTGAACAAGTTCCTTTCAAACAAACGTAAAGACGGCTAGAAATTATTTGCTGATAACTCACAATACTTTTCACAAGAAATTAAATGCGGAACTGTTTTTAGTAAAGTTCAGGTAGACTACCATCATTGTTTCATCAGCATCAATGTGACCCTGGGTAGTCATAATGTAGCCATCAGGTTACTTTGTAAGTCCTCATTTGACCCTTTGAGAAAATTGAGTTTACACCCTAGCATAAAGGAAATCTACGTATAGTGCTATCCATAATTTTATGCCATTAAAGCATTTACTGTGAAAGTATTTATATGGCCTGTGGTGCCAAGCAAACAGATAAGGACATCCACATATCTACTTGTACTGTGCCATGGTATACAAAGCAAGAGTAATGGAATGTTTTTTTGAATAAAACAAACTGGGTAAATTTATTTTTTGGTTTGAAATCCCGGTTTTGTCAGTGTTTGTGGTGGTTAACATGATTTCATCAAAGTATATTTTAACAACGAAGTGCTGTAGAATTGTATTGCAGCATTTTATGTACAGCTTCCCTTGGTCTTCAGTCTTTATCACAGGGGTGTCAAGCTCAGTTGGTGCTGTGCACCATATTTACGCACTTAGATTTTACATGGGCCAGACAATTTTGCACATACTGATTTTAACAACACTTTCGTTTAAAATTGATTCATAGTACTGCGACTCGAAGAAACTTGACATGTTTTGACACTTGTTAATATTTCCTATCAAAGAGTGTGTAGTCATAACTTTTAACGTTGAGTTGAGATGCACATCAGTCAACTAAGATCGAAACCGAGACATATTTAAGTTCATTAAAGAGAACAGTTGTTTGCAGACATAAGTACTAGTTAACATTGACATGGTTTTCAAAGCCTTTTCTTTTACTTGTGGATAGGTCGGTCCAGCATATTGATAATATACATTTTGATGTCAATATTTTCAACTTTAGCGGTGTGTAGCTATAAACAAAATAACGTAATTATGCTATGACATAATAATAAACGTAACTCTGTCAGACATAATGCAAGCACAAAACTGACATAACACAGGTNGCAAAACGGGGCATGGTGGGCCAGATTTAGCCCATGGGCCACCAGTTTGACACCCCCGTTTTATTGTCAACTGTCATGTATAGGCAGTGAAGATTGTGTTTCGAGAATTAAGTTTAGACTGCTAAATTAATCTTAGTGTAAATTAATGTCAGTTTATGAGTACAACCATACATGATTATAATCAGCATAACCAGGGTGTTTGCAAAACATATGGCAAACCACAAAATCTTCAGATCTGAACCTAGTTTAGATTTATAAAGAGGCATATGTGCAAATGTAAGAATATCAAGCTATTCTCACATATAGGGCTATTCTTAAACTGCAGTAGTTCTAGCAGCAAGTTGTTTGACCTTTGTGGACATACAAACTGTGGTGAATATGCAGCACTGGAAAGATTTATGATGTTTTCCTGACACAGTGTGAAAATGTGTAAATTTGAATGTAAAATTAACTAGCGGAGACTTGGTACATGTATGCTTGCTATTACGTAATAGGAGAAGATAAACTAGCTTAGAAAAAGTAAATTTTAATATTGATCAAGTCAAAAGTGATGATAAAAAAACAAAAGTTTTAACATTGGAGATGTGAACAAATGAATTTAAAATTCAACAACTTGACTTTCTTTGTCAAGTTGAAAATATCTTTTTTCTTCTGTAATATTTTTGTCCTTTATCTTATTTGTTGCTTTCTGTTTGGGTTAAGGTCCAGCCTGCAGTGGTCACAGGTTGTGGCATATGGAAACATAGATTCCAGCCATGCTGTGTAGATTCATAGCTTTTTTGACTCTTGTTAGAGCCACATGTATCCATGTTCCTTAATTTAATGCTTCTGGTATGTACTTCCAAATACTTCAAACACGTTTCATTACTTTTACTAGTAGTGTATAACTTAGGCTTTTAGTGTTGAAAAATGCTGTTGGTAGTTTAAACTGATCCTGATGGAAAAATACATCAAAATAAAAAAGATTGGTGAGGGCTCATTTGGCAAAGCTATTCTTGTAAAACAAAGAGACAATGGAGAACAATTTGTGGTCAAGGTATATTTTAAATTTTACATTTGTTATTGCTTTTTCCTACATTGTTTTGCTACAGTAAACAAATTTACAAGGTGTTGTGTCAAGAAGTGTAGTTTAAAAAACTAGCACACAAGTTCCTAGAGTTGTTTTTCATGTGCTTGCTTTTGTCAGATTTTTTTCATTTAATTCAGATTTTCATTTACACTTTTTTTTGCTGAAACATTTTGGTCATTTTTTCCTGAGAAATTTTGGTCACTGAAACACTTCTCATGGTTGTATTAAAACTCACCATAACAGTGTTTTCAGCCTATATTTTCAAACATTCTGACCTAAATGACTTAATTTTTTTCAGTCATTTCAAAAACGTTTCAGTCTATGACCAAAAAAAAACAGGTTTCAAACCCTCAAAAGACTTGGCAAGTCTTCGCATCTGCAATAAAAAAAAAAAAATTAGGGGGGTTTCAGTTTTTTTTGTGAGTGACGTCATAAGTGGAGTAGTTTTAGGCCTTTTTGTCCCATTCGATCTGGCCCTAGGTCTAAACTGCTAGATGGTAGTGCTTCGCTTAAGTTTTTATTAGAAACTAGGCAAAAATCTGAGTCTTTTGATACTTTGGATGACTTGCTAGGGTTTCGGGTTCCAAAGTTATGACCGAAAAACACCAAGATTAGTAATTGATCCAGTAATTAGATAATTACTTGTTTTGTTTATTTTAGGTCATAACTTTTTAACCGAAAATGCTAGGAAGTCAATCAATGGCTCAAAAGACTTGGATTCTAGCTTAGTTTCCAGTCAAAACTTAGCAAAATACTTCCATCTAGCAGTTGGGCCCTAGGCTAGGTAACATGAGCCAAAATGACCAAAAACCTACCTCACTTATAACAACACTCACAAAAAACGGAAACCCAAAACCAAATTTTGTTTTTCATTGCAGACTTAAAGACTTGCCAAGTCTTTTGAGGGTTTGAACAACTCTCTAGCACAATCCACCTAGGAGCTATGCAGTTGGTAAGACAACCAAAATATGCTTGATTTTAGGCTGATTTTCAAGTACGATATATTCGTACGCCAGCAGCCAAGGTTTTAAGCATGTTCTGATAAGTTAAGTATGTTGTTTTAGCTAAATGTGTTGGTTGTTCTGTGGTCAACATCTGGTTTGGTTTTGATAAAGTTTTATGGACTTAACTAAAATTATTTACAAAGTATTGATACCTATTAGAATCATAAAGTCCACTGATGATCAGTTTTAAGCCAAAAAATGTTAGGTATTAAGGAAGTTTGGCTAATTTGCAAGCAGATTTGTGTAATTGCAAAAATCTTGTGTTGCATTTGAAATTTTTAAACACTGTTCAGCATTGTTTAGTTTGCTTCCTGTGGTGATGTAGTAATGTGATCATTCTGTGATTTCATGCATTATGCAATAGCAATATTATATAATGAAGAAATGAAAGTTGAATTTGAACATTTTGAATCGGAAGTGCATTGATTTATCAATTATGATTTTAATTTTCATAATTTTTTTGGCAATTGATTAAAGCTAACATCTTAGGAATTATTTAAACAGTATCATTGTGAAGGTTTTAGTTTTACTATTAATACAGCATGAAACTCCATTTTTGAAACATATTTGGTTTGCTTTATATATTAATTTTCTTTTTTAACCTAAATAAACAATCTGCATGAGAAAACTGTGAAAAAAACACGCAATGAACAAATGTGTTGCCTGATGAAGTAAAGGATGGTTTGCACATGTGTTTCTTTTGACATCCTTTGTTGCTGGGTGGATTTACCTTTTAAGACGTGAGCCACTCTTTTACCATCACTTTGCAACTCCATAACTCTCCAGGCACTTGAGCTAGAGATCTGTTAAAACCCTCAAAAGATGCGATGAGTCTTCTAGTTTGGATTTCGTTTTTTTGTGGATGATGTCTTAAGTGGGGTAGGTTTAGGCTTTTTTTGTCCAGGTTACCTGGCCCTCGGCACCAGCTACAAGGGTAATTTTTTGACTTAATTTTTATTGGAACCTAGGCTGTAATCAAATCTTTTAGCCCTTGTTTGGGTTCTAGCATTTCTGGTTTGAAAGTTATTGCCTAAAAACAACAAAAATTGATAATGGATTAATCAGGGGATTAATTAATTAATTTGTTGTTCTTGGCCATGACTTTTGAACCAGAAACGTTAGAAAACCAATCAAATGCTCAATAGACTCAGATTTTAGCCTTGTTTCCACTAAAAACTTGAGCAAAACACTTCCTTCTTTCAGTTGGGGCCCAGGGGGTGATAACCTGGGCCAAAAAGATCTAACCTACTCCATTTATGACGTCACCTACAAAAAAAACAAAACTAAATTTTTTTTACATTGCAAACTAGAAGACTCGTTGCATCTTTTAATTAAGGGCTTGAACAGCTGTCTGGCACAATCTGTGGGTGGGTTATGGTGTTACAAAGTGATGGTAAAAAAGTGGCTCACGTGTGTCTCGAAGGCAAAACAACCTGGAGCTGAAGATGTTAAGGTTTGAGTCTTTGTGAAACTAATGCTTAATTGCCAAGAAGATTTTATGACTCTGTCACTGTTATTTGTTTTCAGGTAGTTTTAAACTTTTAAGTGACCTTTGTTTTGTGAATATATGTCTTCAATAAGAAATACGTTTTTGATGAATATCATTTCAGTTTGAATGTATTTTTTGACACTATGCATCATCATAGCCAATAAACCTTTTTGCCCTTGCAGGAAATTGGAATCTCGCAGATGCAACCAAAAGAACGAAATGAAGCAAGGAAAGAAGTTACTGTGTTGTCCAAGATGAGGCACCCAAATATTGTACAATACATAGAGTCATTTGAAGGTTTGTGGAGCAACTTTATTTGATGCTCAGAGCCAGTGACAGAAATTGAATGGGATGTGTTTGTGTCACACTTTCTGTGGTTAGTCTTCTTAGTTTTTCTTGCACACAGACTGCAGTTCACAGAAGAACTTTGTTCAGATTATTTTTTTTATTTTTCAGAAAATGGGTTTTTGTACATCGTGATGGAATACTGTGAAGGTGGTGATCTTTATGCATTAATAAACAAGCAGCGAGGAGTTCTATTTAGTGAGAAACAAGTGTTGGACTGGTTTGCTCAACTATGCCTGGCCTTGAAGCATGTTCATGACAGAAAAATATTGCACAGAGACATAAAAACTTCTGTAAGTAGAACTTGGACCTTTTTTGTTAAATAAATTAAAAAATTGGCTGCACACAGCTTAATCAAATAAAGTGCTGTTCAGTGCTCATTTTCATTTTTGGTGAAGGTACGTTTTCAGTGAAGAACACCGTGCTGTAATGTGGTATTTGATTTAATAAAGGTGCAAAAATTCATTTTAATGTTTTCATTCTTTGCTTGGTCTGTCCTTGTACTAGTTGATGAACGATGCAAATATGTAGCTATTTTTAGTTTCCAGTTAATGTTGTTTTAAGGGCAATCAGAACTGCTTTGCGTCCATTGATAAGGAAGAAGTTTGTAGTTTTATAGTAAAGGTAAATCTGGTCAATCAATTGGATGTTTATATGCCTTTCACCAGGGCTGTGATGACCAGCTGCATGTGTAGTGGACAGATTACCTACACAAGCTGCATTTTCTACTTCAAACACTCAATAAGAAGCACATCTAAAAATTTTTGCTGAAATGATAGGCATTTTTCATAGAATGCTTTATGGTTTTCACCAAAATACTGGGAGTTGTATGTTTTTGGAAAACCATTTTAGGTTGATTTGTCTGCTTGTTCCTATAAACACTGTTAACCAAATTAAATTGATTTTGGAATAACACACTGTGGAAATTCGGTTAATATGTACATATGAAACAATACTGAAACCAAATGTATTTCTCATGTATACATCTTGTTTGAATATTTACTGTGACATTTCTACATTCTGTGTGCCTGGCATGCTAATGCAAACAGCAGAATTTTATGCAAACAGCAGAATTTATGCAAACAGCAGAATTTATGAAAAGTACAGTTCGTTGACATTGACTGGCAATATAGAAACAGTCAACTTGGAAGCTTAAATTTACCAACAAAAAAAAATTAACATAGAGCTCAGGAAATATATGTCCTTGCAACTACTGGCTTTACGTAACACAATCAAGCATTTTATGTATGAAACTAAAGTTAAAAAACAAGCAAGTATATGCAACTTGTGTTTTCATTGGAAGTTGATCAATCTCATCTTTGTAATTTGAAGGTACAAAAGCCCATGCTTTTGTAGCACGGGCTTTTAAGAAGTCACAGGTCTCACATTTGTAGTTTCCTTAGGTTTGCTAATTGCTTGTTTTTTCATGTACTCATTGGGCTCAGGCACGTGGTTCACATCACAAGAGTTATTCAAAGAACATAAGGATACAAAAAATGTTTAGACACAACACATCATGAGGTAGGTGTTAGGTAAAATACAGACAAAATTGAAGATGAGCAAACACTGAGAAAACACACCAGTTTTCACCAGTTTTACTGCATTCAGTCATTCTCATACAGAAGCATTATAAACTGGCAAAAAAGGAGATTTGCAAAAGTCATTAAACAATTTAAGTGAGCAGACAAAAATGTCAGCTGAATATGCATGTTGTTGAACAAACGTATTCAAATTGTTTCTTATGACAAAATAGATAATTTGATGTGGGTGAGCATACTCATTCCAAGGGATGTAATGCAAAATATGATATGCATTGTTGTATGCAGTTTGGAGGTGCTTAACACCAGTGTGTGTACTTGCACCACAGTTGACAGACATACATTGGCAATGACACAAAACTGGTGTTTTTAACTGCACTAGAGCACTGAGCAAAAGTGCCGTGAGTTTATTTGCAGTACAATAAAATGTTTTCATTGCCTCTGAATGTGATTGTCATCCTGTAGTGAGAAATGCCTGCTGATAACTAAGAGATTATGAATGGTTTACTTCTTTTGCCAGTTGCTGTCAAGGTTTATTTTGCAAATAACAAAAACTTAAATTGTAACACCACCAAGCTATCATTCAGGTTTTTGTGAATGCACCTCTTACTAACAATTGCTTTAACGTCTTATCTGCCAATTTGCTGCATCATGCACACATGTGTAGTATATAAACATAGTAATGACTCCATTCATGCATGGATTTCACAACAGAGCCAGACACATTTATTATCATTTATCATTGATGCGTATGGCTGTTTTCATAAACAACTACCTGAACTGTCAGGTATTGGTTTATTGGTAATGTTTGTTTGTATCTGTACAGGGTGATTAATATTCATAAACACATGAATGAATATTGAAAAACTTTGTTTGTTCCCAGATTACAAGGGTTTTGCGCAACCGACAGTCTATACTCATTTAGTAGATTCTCAAGAGCAGCCACACACTATGCCAACATTAGCCTGAGGAATTTGAATGTTGTCCATTTAACATTTGTTTAATGGCTAAACACGTTTCAAACAAACAAATCCTGAGTTGGTCTGATTCAAAATGATGAAATTTTTCACTAATTTTATCCATATGCAACAAAAAAAAGCAAAATTTGATGCACTCCTTCTGTTCTGGTGTAAAACGGAGTGCTTAAACATTATAGGAGAGACACTAAGATAAGTAAATTTTCTTAATATTGCACCGTGGAATCGTCAAACTAACTGTCTTAAGAGTCCATCATATCTGCTGTTCCTCGAAGAATTGCCAGGCAATGACAAAGGTTCTGTGTCGTGTTGCAATCCTTGTGCTGCAAACTGCGTAAGGTCTGCAGTTTTGTAATGGCGATTTGTTTTTGCAATTCAAAATAATTGTCGTCACGGTCTTTACAAAGTTTCCATATGTTACTGACAATTTGAGTTTTTCGGAAGTTTCGGCGGTTCTTGGTGCGAAAAGTTCTTATTTGCTGAGAGACCTGTTCTCCGCCATCCATCGCTGCCGGACGCGGCTGCGGCGACTCACCTGTTACGTTTGTTGTATTTGTTGCAACGCGGTAGTTTTATAATAGCTAAAGTGGATGAGAAACCATCTACTTTCAAATATTTTTGTTATCCAAATCAATGGATTCTAAACCCACGGCTCATCACAGAGGTTCCGAACCGTTCGGTTGGGTAAAATTGCTTGTTTTATTTGCATTTATCAAGGCTCTCCAACTTTCCAGTTAATTCAATTAAAAACTTGTCAATGATCGAATTTGATGGAATATATCATTGTACTGCAATTGACTGTCCGTTCCTTCTATTTTCCAGAACGTCTTTTTGACCAAGACCGGTTCAGTGAAACTAGGGGATTTTGGCATTGCTCGCGTGCTCAGTAACACTATGGAGTTGGCAAGAACTTGCATAGGTAAGACTTATTGTCTGAATTCAGTTTCAAATGCTTGCGCAGAATTGCTTCGTAATCATGGTGTATGACTGAACCTGTTGCATTGATTGCTGATGAAAATGCAGTTTTGACTGAACATACTCAACTGCTGTACTTGCAAAATGAAAACATTGGTGAATAAAACTTTTATAAAATTGGAAGAAGGTCGTAAAATTGAAAGGAATAGATCGATACCCGGATTGGTTAAGCAAACGCAGTAGTTCTGCTTGAGATGTATCGCTCTGTGGCCACACAAATTTTAAACACTGCGAAGCTGTCAGTTTATAAATCGGTCTTTTGCCGATCATCACCTATGGTCATGAATTTTGGCTAATGATTGAAAGAGTTCTATCTGAAAGGCAAGCGCCAAAGATGGAATTTTTACGAAAATTTCACAGCGTGACTCTTCGTAACAAAGTGCGCTGCTGCGAAATTCGTAAAGCCCAGAATGTCGACCCACTTCTCCGAATAGAGATATCTCAGTTACGTTGGTTCGGCATTGTGGCCAGAATGTGCCAGCAAAGATTGTCGAGGCAAGTCCTGGTTACATCCACAGGAAGCGGCCCAGAGGTGAACTAAGGACCAGTTGGGCTAACTACATCTCCCACCTTGCTTGGTTCCATTTTAGGTTGAAACCAGCAGCATGATCTGAGCTTGCTGAAAACTGTGAGATATTTTGAGTCCTCCTTTGAATGCTGCCGCGATTCAGCCCAGAGGAAAAGCGGATGTCAATGTGAATGACTGAGGTTAAAGTTTTTTTTCTGATTACGGAAAAAATTAGGTCGACTTGCACTTGTTTTGTTTCTCAAACTTTGGGGAAAATGCGTTCAGTAATCTAGTCAATGTGGTTACGTCCATGTGTCTCTTTGCTGCCGAACCTCTACAAAACGGGGTGACCGCTGTGGAGAGCCCAGGCAAGGGTTGTGGTCACTGAGTTACCGGGCCATTAGTGGACCGCTTTTCGCATCCTCCAGAGAGGATGCGAGGAAAAGAGAATTGCGATTTGTCCGCATGAGTTCTGCCAGTTTTTCTTGTAGGCGTCGTTCTCAGCGAGCCCAAATAAGTAAGAAAAGTTTT
>JGI24159J19872_10006308_pt1 | contig 15436 bp, 10 predicted proteins | sample Ectturendosymbi4_FD_19872 | JGI IMG/M metagenome (IMG submission 19872) | reverse complement strand
TTTTGCGCGAGCTTTTGGAGTTTGTTCTTGGGATTAAATTGCTTTGGTAGGAAAGATGGAGCTTTCGGGCATCCCAGCCGCCAAGTATAAACTGGACAACGTCATTTGTTATCAGTATGTGGTGGCAGACTTCAAATCTATATAAGCAAGGATGAATAAACAAAAAACAAAAACAAACCAGGGAGAACCCAGTCAAGGTTTTATGTAAAAAGAGTTATGCCGCACTTCTTTAATGCTCCAAGAGACCTTTAATACGCTTTCAAGTGAAATGAGATTGTTGTTATTAATCACATTGCTTTAAACCTGGAAACAATACCTTGAACGGCTCTAAATTACAAGTTTAACAATTTTATTACCTGTGTTGCTAGCCGTGTCCTAATTTCAACAACCAGTCGTCTTAGCTTTCCTTCTTGGACATTTTCTACCGTACCCTCGACCATTTTAATTTTTGTGAAAACGCGTCACGTACCAATAAAGATGTTGATAATTCATCCGCTGTTGTCACAAACCGAATAACGTTAATTTATCCAGACAAAAAGCAGCCTGGTACTTCAGTTGGTTTCGGACTGTTATGCAAGCTTCAATGCATGATCTGGTTCAAAACTACTGTAACATGGCACCTTGCGACGACTAAAAATTTGTTCGCTTTGTTCAACGCGGTTATCGACTGCCTCAGGTTCCAGATAAAAACAGGAATCTTTCTGCCGTTGATGACTACAAAAATAAAACGTATCTAATTCAGACGATTTGGCAAAGATCTGACAAGTGGTGATCAGATCTGAACGATTTTCTCCGCCGAAGTGTTTTATAGACTGCGATTGTATTCACGCGTCTGCCCAGTTCGTGCAGCTTCAATTATATGCCTGAAAAGCATAATGATAATATAATTATTGCCAGTTCTCTTGTAGAAAGATCTTTGAGCGTAATTTAGGCAGACATCTTCCCTTTTCAAAGCACGATGTAGAAATGTCATGCCGCACCGATGTATGGAATGTTTTTGATCCGTAAGAAACCTTTGTAACAGAGACTGTAAGTATGCATGCGGAAGTCACGGCGGCATGGATGGCGGAACCTTTTTCAAAGTGGGGGGCACAAGTGCAAGCCAAAAAATTTTAGAAAATTTTTGTGGTTTGAATTGGCAACTGTGACGTCACACACATTGAAATATGACGTCAATAGCTTTCGTCAGCATGTTTAAGCAATTTATGCAATGTTTTATAAGCCCTCAACGACCTTTATCTACACTGCACACTATCTATCTACGCTGCACTGACTTGAGCACATAAAAGCAACCAGTTCTTAGTCATACACAAAATTCATTCACAAGTAAGTACACAAATGCAACATGCCAAACTAAGGGAGCGTCCACATATTACATAATCAGATAGGGGTGAGAGGGGCGTTGTTGCCAGATTCACCTTCAGCTTCTATACCATATGAAGGTCAAAATTACACCGCTATGAAAACTTATCGGTGAACCGCCTGAAATTCAGCAAGGTTGTTCGGGGCGACTCCAGGTTAACAGCGTCACGCGGGCTCATTACACGATTTATACTGACTGAATAAAACTGTTCGAGGCTTCCGTCACTGAAATTTCCATTTACGTGCATTCTGGCTGGCGTATTGTCGTTGCTCTGTGACGTCATAAACGTAACAATCAATGAGAAGTTCTCAAGATAACTTCACTGTGTGACGTACGTCGCAGAGCAATGGTAACGCCAGTTGGTCCTCTGCTTACTAGGCTCCTAGTAGCACGAGCTACTGGACAATTAATCGTTCGTTTGAAATTATTCTCGAAATGGGAACTGTCCATTGGATTGGACTTCAAACCCAACGTTCTATGCAAATCCATTGCTTCAACAAACATCCAGTCAGATGTGAATTATATTTTTAAAATACTCAATTGCATTGAGCAGATCGGGTTCTAACGGATGAGCCCGGGTAAAGCGCGAGCGAACAAAGTCGGGAGAACTACGACGAACGATATTGTTTAATTTGTTTTGTTCAGGTCACCTGCAACATGAACGCGAAAGACCGGACTTGGAACGAAAATATATGAACAGTGACAAGGCCCAAAGAAAAGAAAAACCCAGTTATAACAGCTTAGTGAAGTGGGACCGTGGGTGGTGGCACAAACATACAAAGCAAGCAAGCTCACGTTCTCCGATATAAATCGTAATCGAAGACTCGGGCTAAGCCCCGGAGACCTGTGTGCCGGAGACGCCACATGGGCTGTTAAAAACACCAAGAATACAGCTTAAAAAAACAGGCAAAAACGACACAGTGTTGATACGTGTCTCAAACACATTCAAAATCACAACTTTTCCACATCTTGAACACAGATGTAACATGATTGAATACTCATTCTACAACTGCATTAGACACCGGAATGCAAAGACAAGACAAAGCATATTTTCTGTAGCAAGTTTCCTGTAAGAATGCCAGTCGTGTTGCCAATGCAAAAACAATTGAAATTTATCTGTTAAATATTTCATTTTGCATATAAGATTCATCAAAATTATACTGTTTAGAATGGCGTTAAAACGCTTGAAATTACACCAAATTACAAGAATTTTTCGATGGTGTGGCACGAAATTTTTTCTACACACAAGCATATAAAAATGCACCATTTTGTAAAAAATGGTGTAGTATTACACCATCTGGCAATACTGTTCAACAACACCAATGCGGTAAGCAGGCCCGAGCAGGGTGATCAAACTGTGCACGGTGTACTCTGCCAAACATAATTAGGCAAAACTGGACATTCAGAGTGGGGGGGGCCTAGGACCATGCGGAACCCCGGTTCCGCCACCTATGCACGGCGGTATTGTTTTTGTGCGTGGCTTAAATAGAAAAGCTAGATAACTACTGCATTGTTCGCGCCAGAGTTTCGGTTTGCTCCGAAAGACGTATCAACCACACGCGTGTTGTTTGATCGCCAACTATTCATCACGTCTTGTTGTATGTAATGCACGCACAACAAAACTCAATCAACCTTTTTTCACCGGCCGACTCACCTGGAGAAAATTTCCATGTGGGAAAAAGTGATTGCTTCCATCGTTTGATTCTGAAACAGTATGTACATCTGGACTGTCACCAGTAATACCTTGGATTGCTGTCAATTCATGCGAAATGGTCCGGCCTCAGAAACTTAGCACAAAGTGTATCGTTTTGCTTGGGTTGGTTTTGCTGCTCATTGCTTCTGCGACGTGATTCGCGCTACGCGCAGTTCCTGTCATTCATAATCAGGGCTACCGTCGATCTAGAACCAAAAATAAGGACGGCTGAGGAAAATTTGATTTTATTACCTAAAAAGAAAACAATTGTTTCTGTTTGCACGACTAATGTGCGTTCATATATGTTTGCCTATTTATCTCCAGGAACCAGTTGCTTCAGCAATGTCCTATTCTCGGCTTCCTTCTTGGAATCGTCACGGAAAACGCTTTTTTCGCTTGCTTATTTCTTGAATCAATTAAATACTAAACCTTCGCTACAAAACCAGCTTTCCTAAGATTTCTAATCACAGTAGACAGCTTACAGTGCTAACAATACTTGATAGTGCGTTACGTCTCTGTGCTGCCAGCTCATACTACTTTCATGACATCAAAAAACTTTGATTAGAAAATGTTTACCATGAGATAGAAATGGTCTGTATGTCTATCAGATATTGCTTACTTAAAATTGTTATCCTACAGAAAATAAGAACAAATAAGGACGCAAGTCGCAAATAAGGACATTTCTTAGAAATAAGGACGGTATGGTAGCACTGTAACCTAGTCGACCGATTGTCCAGCATGCACGAGATGCGAGAGTCTGGCTTGAAATGTAAATGTTGTAAAAATAGAACGTCCCGCCAACTTTTACGACTTAGGTATTACTGTAGACAGTTTTGAAGAGATTTAGTTCGTGAATGATGTAAGAAGATACCAGCTCAGCATTATTTCCGTAACAATGAAACCTTAGTTTTGCTAGACGTTCCGTTTTGTCATGTAATTATATGTATCAATTTTACCTGTTTTTACTCGGATTTTAGTTTTTTCCAAGAGGCGCTTATGCATACCTGTGCTTGCAAGCGCTTTATAATGAGCTATCACGCCAAGAGAGCTAAGCGTATGTGAAACCGAACAAACACGCTGACGCCGTGAATCTACACGAACACTACTAGGCTTGGAAATAGCCTATGATCAAAGCGCTGTTACGCAGGCTGTTTGACACTAGTTACCTTGAGCTCGTTTTCTTAAGTTTGGTATAGGATTGCAACGGTACCCTAGCAACAAGCTTATCGTCGGATGAGATGCAAATGCCCGCCAACTCCAAAACTGGTGAATGCCAATCATACCTAAGCTACGACAGCAGAACTTAATTGCTCCACGAACCCGCAGTAGTTACACCAAATAATATTTTTTACAATCACGTATTGCGAGAATGAAATTTAATATCGAGTATCTTAAGATGCTTTCGTTTAAGATACTCGATACTTTCGTGGACTAAACAAACCAGTGTGGACTACTTTGAGAGAATAGACGTGACTGCCTGCCGCCACGGTTCTGATGAACCGCAACGCTTCCCAACCAAGCAATTAACCACAAGCGTGTCGTACCCAAATTTTTGCAAGCTCGCTTAAATGAACGCTCAGGCGTGCAGTGCGAATCAGTAAAACTTGTGTGTGCTGGAAAGTGCGTCGGTGAACTGGCCTTGCTCACCAAAGATGTCTGTTTTGAAATGCGAAATGTTTGAACGATTGACTCTACTTTCGTTTCCGTGTGCTTGCTCGGCAGCGTTACGTCACAAGGAGGTTCTACGTGGACGTTGAACCGAAAGTGTTGCCGGTGTTATCTTGCTGAGCAACAAGGCACTCGTGCGAAGGGGACTGCTCGCAATAAAAGTTTTGAATGTCTTTTCGCCAAATTTTGTGTGCATGTTCACGATGTACCTTGCGCGCAGTTAACTGCCAATGTACTGCGCTTTACTCAGAACAGTTTTTTGTTGAGGTGGTTGCAGCCCGTGTTTCGTGGCAGGGTTGCGACGGGCGCCCGTGTGCTGAGCAAGCAGATTCAATGTGTTGACTCGCATCCAACGTTGCAGGTACGTACTTGACGACGAGTACACCAGCTCGATGGGCAGCAAGTTCCCAATCAAGTGGGCCGCGCCTGAAGTGCTCAATTACACCAAGTTCAGCACCAAATCTGACGTCTGGGCGTTTGGCGTTCTCATATGGGAACTTTTTTCCGGCAAGTATAAGCTTTAGTTGCGGTCAAAAAAGATGAATTGATTTTGGTGAGTCACAGCGGTAACATACGTAAGGGGCGTTTCGGTAGAGCTTTTTTCCAAATTGCTCAGTTCAATTTATTTCTGCATCCCGACTAAGCACAAAATACTTTATCAGGAATACAGGGACAGGAAGCGACGGCCGTAGCTGTCATTTAAGTCACCGCCCCCTCGTTTACTGTACGTTTTTCCAAATCGGCCTGTCTGTCATGGCTCATTCTATGCTTATTGGTGAAAGAGCCATTGTGTTTGTAATCAAATACGATGAATATTCTTGAAATGTATCTCGGTAGTCAAAGCTGCCCGGTGTACCAGTTGAACTCATACCTCAAGTGGTTTGAAACACCTTGTAAGTTCTGCTGTTCTGGCGCTCAGACGTCGCTTACATTTTTCTAAGACGCAAATGCTCTCCGTGTTTCTTGGAGAAGTGATCTGCTACACGTTTAACGTGGAATTTTTGGGAGCAGAAATCGTGAAGCAAAACCTGAATCAGCAGTTGAAAGACTGGAGAGATAATATGTTTCGCCGTAAGCATTCAATATCCTGGGTGGGGGACCTTATTCTGCAATAAACGATACACTTGTTGTTTATGCTACGATCACCAATGCGAGATCGGTTGAGTGCGGCACAACACAGTAATCATGCTGAAGTGTCTGTGGTCGTTCGTAAGAGCGGTTAGTGCCCTAAAATTGAGTGAATAGCTGCATTACGCGACCCAGAGTAGACCTTAAGAAGCGTTGTGCGTATAAGTAAAAGCGTTTATTTTAAGGTTTGCGTTAACACTGCTTGTATGATGTTCAGTTGGAAATGAAAACAAACACTGTAAAGTGTAAACGGCATAGTACCCCATGTAGTAAAATAACATTTTGCACTTCTTTCAATCAAACAAGTGAAAAGTTTCACACCCCAGAACTTGATATGCTGTGATGTAGCGGCAAAGAAACTTCAGAACATGTTGTTTATCACAACTTCGAAATCTACAGGGAGTCCCAACCGAGGTCCGCTAGTTACACGCTTGAGGTGATAGCTCACTGCTTGGATTTGTTTCTGTAAGATGATTTTAAACCTGAAACTGCAACTTAACCAGNAAGACGGGGTTTTAAAATATTGAATTTTCGTAAATTAAGCTGACCAATAAGAACCTGCAGCATGATCACTGCAGTTAAATTTACAATGCACTGATGATGATAACAGGAGTTATCGAAACGTTTGCAATATGTCGTTTATATCATTTTCATTGGCCGTGATTTTCATTATAAGCAATTTAGTTGCTAGAAGTTTGCGAGAAAAAGTAATATAGAGGTTCTCAAGTAGGATATAGTTGAGAACCACTGGCTTAGAATAACCGCAAACGCTATTAGCTGGATGCTTTGCTTGCCTACACTTTGCAGGCTATCTCCTACACCCACGGTCCACAACGACCCACGAACTGCGTATAGTCGAAATGCGCTTGAAAAGCGTGACGCACTGTAACGTAATGCTACTCTGTCACTGCTGGCATTCATTGCTTGTCATTCTCTCTTTAGCAGTTATTTGCAATAGAACCTTCAACAGTCAACACTACTTACAACAGTCGTTTACAATAAAAGCTTGAACAGTCACCTCTCGCTTTCAAATTCACTTACAAGTGAAGAAACAAATGTTTATCTCAGTTTCAGTATTGCATGGATTGGGGCCATGTCATGACACCAACCCATGCACCAGATGTTGAGTAGCGTTTTTCAGAATTGCTCGTAATGGGGTCGCGACCTGGATTTCTTTTTTTTGCTGAGACATGTCGGTCATTTGTCTCGTAATAGTATTAAAACTCGCCGTAGCAGTATTCATTAGCCTAACGTTTCAGACATTATGACCGAATTGACTGAATTTTTTCGGTCATTTCAAAAAAATTCGGTCTGTGAGCGAAAAAATAAACCCAGGACGCGACAGCAATGGTTCTCAACGGAGATGAAAGAGCTGTGTGTTGAAGAAAACCACTGTTTGCATTGGGTTTGGCGTACGGAGATAAGTTCGGTGAATCTCAGTGGATGGTTCTGCATCCCGTTACCGCAAGTTCGATTCATTAAAGAAAACAGTTGGGCCACGTGCGGTAAAAAACTTGCCCAGCCATGCATAAACCCAATAAAGACCAGCGTCATAGCATATTGTCATAATTTTGAAGCTATAATTTTGAACAACAAAAAATTCAAATTTTTTTTAACGTCGGTGTTTTCGAATCTTGTTCGCGTTCCAATAGATTGTTAATTTTTTTACTATTGCGTAATATTTAAATCATGTTTATGCGAGTTCGTCATAACGTCTAGTGTCGTTCAGGCGGAAAAACTCCTTATCGCGCCCTGAGCAACACAGAAGTGGTTGAGCAAGTTGCTCGCGGACGGCAGCTGGACAGGCCGGGCCACTGCCCGCACGATGTTTACAGGCTCATGCGCCAAACATGGGAGATGGAACCGGAACGGCGGCCGACGTTTGAAGAACTGTGCGACGTAATTTATGACCTCATCGACGTTGCGTCAGCTGCCAGTGCGCCGGAAGGCATGTATGACGCCTGAGTGTGCCCTCCCCCCTGAACTGGGAACTTTGGTCGTATGCAGTTTCCTGTCTGTTGAGAACCAGTCCGTTCGAAATACCTGGCGTCGAAGTCGGGTCATCTGTGTATTGCCAGTGGCTCATCCTGTTCCACTGCGTTCCTTCCAATTACGTCCGGTCGTCTTAGTAAGTAAGTGGTAGCAGAGCTGCTGTGCATGTTCTTCGGTGAAGGGGAACTTTTGACTTTGCGGAAATCCTCCGAACCGGTCAGTGAGACTGTTACGCGTTGGTTTTCATTCGAAGAGTCGTTTGTGTCTTGACCGCAATAACCGCGAAAGCGATCTCGGTCCATGCGCGGGCTTTGGTTCTGAGAACACAATGTATTACTTGGAGGAAGATGTATTCCGCTAAATGTTGACAAAGGCAACGGGTTAATTAGAATTTGCCGGAAATGTTGAAGTTGGAATTTGTTCAGAAGAGATATTGCTCTTGAAAATTGGATTACCTTGTTTCTGGAAATTGGATTTTTTTCTGGAAATTGAAAATTGGATTACCTTGTTTCTGGTCGCCGATCATGTTCAGCGCAGTTCGTATCTAAATCTCCGTCAAACACCCGAGTGATTTTTATGCCTGCCACAAGCTTGCGTCGTAGTTGCCGGTTCGATGTTTAATTTACGTTCTGCTTTGCACTGCACTGCGTTTCTCAGCGTGAACTGCTGTCTGTTTTCGGTCTTCTTTAAAGCACTTACTCAAATCTATCTGTGCAATGCCTTTCGCTTTCGATGTTTTTCAATCGCGAGGTACTGTGCCCACCGGTGGTACGGAGGGGAGCGCACCTCGTGCGCAGCATGAGATTTTGCTGTTGTGTACATGCGTGACGTAAGAAGGTTGGCGTTTTTGCGCGTTTTTTCTTTTTTTGTTTGCGACGTTCTTCGCTAAATCTTGAGGCATTTTAGAAGAAAATGTGTTTCGGTGTATTTTCTACCCTAATTTCTTCACTGGCCTCATTTTAGCAATGTTTGCTTTGATAATACGATTCCTGTTGCTTGTTCAGGTCGCAAATTATATCTCAGACTCATGATGTTTCTTAAGCATACCGCATTTTATGTAAATCGCTCAGCAACCCTGTGTTTCAAAATCTTACCAATTTTATTTCGTGGAAAATCACTTTGAAAGATCTCAGCAAGATCTCAGCATTCCTGTTGCGGAAGTTTCAGGACGGTTATGTGTTTGAAGTCTTGCTGTGTCGTGATGCATTTAAATAATGTCGATTAACATCCATAAAGTAATGTGAATATATAGCGTCACCCAGTGGCCGTTGAGTTTTTCTGCATTCGAAGATGTCTGCAATGTAATTTAGTGATTGAGTTTGTCGCTACGTGATTCATTCAAGGTAATGGCTAAGTCGAAGTTTTTCAGTTGACAGAAAATTTTTGCGAACATTGCCAACATTGCCACTACTTTAACGCAAATGACTGCTTTTGTGAAAGGAACGGCATGGCAACAGCTCTGAGAAAGTAATATTGCCAGAGGTCATTCGATGCAGCATTCTCTATTTTCAACAACTGGCTTGGTTGCCTCCAGTGGAATTCTTTAAGATTTCGTTTCTTTGGCGCGTCTCCGGCTTGTTGCTACAGTTTTTGCAGCAACAATTCACATGTAATGGACTCTTGACTTCGTTCGAAATTATAGAGCAGAAGAAAGAAACTACTGCTGTTTCATGAAAGAAATTCATGTAATTTATTTATTCGTCATGTTATGTCAGATTAACAGTCATCAACAACCCACTGACGTGATAGAATTTAGAAGTATCGTTAGAATATTAATATTACTTATCGAGCAGTCAAAAAGGCATTTTACGTAAAAAGTACGTTATTGCACAGTGGCGCTTCAACGAAAACACCCAAACAATCTCTGCTTTCGCATGTCCTATGCGCAGTAGCTCCAAAATAAATGCAAATAGTGTGTACACACAAAACGTGTTCTCTACTTATTTCCTGATGGTTTACGCTTCAAATAAATAGCGTTTGTGGGCGACCGGGTGAAGAAAGTTGCTGCGGGTTTGCTAGAAATTTGTCTAAAAAGATGGCGGTTCATAGTGCTCGTAGAGATGCGAAAAAGGACCCCAAAAGTTTTGGTTTTTCGAAAATTTGGGCAAAATCTTAAAAATTGGGCAAAGAATTTTCGGCATTCTTTAACAATACTAATGTAATTATATGGTTTTGTTACTGAGTGTATAAAAAAAGCTTTGTCACAGAAAACACGTTAAATAATATGTAATCAAATAACTTTGTGTTTTGGTACGTGGGAGTTGATGAGTAACTGACTCACTTGAAAATAACGGGAAAAAAAACATTTAGTGTATACGTCCTGTGTTAATTGGATACTGTGGGAATCGAGTATAGATTATGCTGCAGGGCACCTGCCAGGCGAGTTCAGAAAATATTTTGTTTTATATTTTAAGGATGGTGTTTGAAATTGAAGAACGCATTTTGCCACACAGTATGTTGTATATATGTCCTCAGACAGGTGTCAAGTTTCTTGCTGACAGCAACCGCTGGAATGTAAATGCAACGCCAAACCTCAGAAATGGGAGGAGGATGCTCGGTACTGAGCCAGCTGCTTCTGACATTCTGACAATGTTCTTGCACAGACCATAGCGTACCTTTTTCAGTTGGGTTATAAGAACCAAATTTCATGCGCCAACTTTTCTGTTTTCAAGTATATTGCAACATGGTAGAGGAAAATAGAATGTGTCAACAGGCCCAAGTATTTGATTCAACTATAGACAGGGATGTAGTGCTCACAAAAAAAGGTGTGAGAACGCACCAAAAAACCTAGCCATTTTAAAACAGCTTCAAACTGATGTTGAAGCAAAACTTCAAAAAGGTGTGGGAACACTGTTCCCGCCCCACTACACCCCTGACTATAAACATAGAAAGATATGTATTAGTTCAAACACCACCAACTTCAAACAGAAAAGCAAGACAGTAAAAGCGCATGTTTTTTCATGGCAGTGAAAGCGTAGGTTTCATTTCTTTTTACTTTTCGACAGTGTGATATTTTTTGCCACAATCAATGGAATGCAATCCTCGGTAATTATTACAGGTCTCATAGTATAACAAAGTTGTTTCGATGTTACTTCCTGTTGCAAACAAAGCAGATTTTGTTGTGACCACTAGGAAATTCAGCAATGAAATGTGGTTTGTTGAGCCTTTGTGCTGTAGCCAATGTACTTAGTCGGCTTGTATCCTGTACGCAGCGGACGTTACATTCTAATATATGTAGTAGGCAGACCCGTAATCAGGGGGCCCTCGACCCCCCCCTGGAAAATGTGTTGGACACAGTTTAAAACTATTGAGTTAAAAAATTTAGGCCCCTCAGAAGAGTCTTCGCCCCTCGTGGTGTCCCAAGTTGGTTACGGGCCAGGTAGTAGGTCAAAAAGTTGGGGGCTATATCATCAAACCATACTTCCAATCACATCAGATATTAGCTATCAGCAAAAACGCCCTGCGAGCTTTCCAGCTAATTCGCTATTTGAGTTGCTACAGCTGAACTCCACTGCACCCCACAACTCATGCGCTGTCCACTCTTCATCACAAGGCGCGCTATGGGGTACTGCGTAACGTTTGGTGACTGCAACCAGAAGCACTTTGGTAAAAAATGGTCCTTCAACATCATAGTTGTAGGAGCAGCCAATTTTTTTGGGGTGCCAAGGATATTTTGCCGGAATTCCACAAATTTGCCCGAGAAACTTATATGCGACAAACTTTCTCCTTATAAATTTTCTGTAGCTCTTGCCTGGGCTTACTAAAAAAAATTCTTTTACAATCATTTTGATGCTTAGAAAAGTAAAAAAAATTCTAAGTATGGTCAATATTTTGTCCTGCACCTCATGAAAGGAGACGAAAACGCAAAATATTAATGCAGATTCAGGTAGCTCGCAAAAAGTAGAACAACTGACATATTTTAAGTTTATACTAAAGTTATTAGCCTACTCCAAATGTTGCGGACGGTGAAAGGAAAGACTAACCAACTGCAAATGCGACGCGTCGCAACAGACACAAAGCAGACCTTTTTGAGCCGAGGCAGGGACATACTGCAGACCACAAAGGGTCGTCCTCTAAGTATCTTTGCAGTTTTTTGCATTATCGTGTTTCAGTGGTGAAGGCAGGCCCGTAACCAACTTGGCACACCAGGAGGGGCGAAGAGTTTTCCGAGAGGGGCCCAAATTTTGTGAACTATGTACAATATTTTAAAATTATGTCCAACACATTTTTCAAGGGGGGACCAAAAATTTTCTAGAGGGGCTGCGCCCCCTGGTTACAGGCCTGAGTGTAGGAGGCGGCATAGGCGTACGAGGCAGGGGGTCGGGGCGAGAGGCCGCCCCACCTGGCTTGAAAAATTTCAGGGCAAGTGCAAGTTACTCAAAACTCATGAATAATAAAAATATATATTCAGTGCAGTGAATTTAGGGCACCCTCTGTTTTTCAGGGCAAGCACAAAGTTGCTCAAAAATCCTGAATGGTAAAAAATATATTCAACACAGTGAAAAATTCCAGGGAAAACGTTTTCAGGGCAAGTGCAAGTTCTGAATGTAAAAAGTATATTCAATTGGGCAACTCTGTTTTTTCAGGTCAAGCGCAAGTTGCTCAAAAATCGTGAGCGGTGAAATAATTTTCAATAAGTTGTATATTCACTTGGGGACGATCCGTGTAATTTGGGCTAGTGTAGTTTGTAATCTGGACCAAAGTCGTGATTGGTTATAATGACTTTGATCTGGACCAAACCCTCGTTTGCTGTACAAATCGAACAATCGGATGTCGGTAGTTCAACAGCTTGATATAAGAATTCGGTAACTCTTTCTTTGTTCGTTTTCGAGTTTGCGCTGGGTGGAGGTGCAGGATGTTGAGATGATAGATTTTTTGATTAACAGGAGTTTTAGAAGCGGGCAGCACGGAAGTGCAGATTACTTGTCTCTTTTGAGTGTGCGTCTTTAAGTGCCTTGCTCAAGCGCACAGCAGCGATAACACAGGCAGTTGTAGGGAGGCACACAATGCGATCCGAAACTGTCGCTTTTGAAGCATTGCGTTGCGTTATCGAAGTCGCATACATATTTGCATCAGTAAAAGCAATTACCGTAAAATTTCGTGTCTGGGAGAACACAACACGCAAGGAACTTCAACCCCTTGAGTTAACAAGAAAGGTAACTACAGAATTTGCCTATAACGGTACCTCTAGGGGATTGCATAAAGAACGTTATTGCCGAATGGACATTATAAGCGAAACGAAATGCATATAAAAGATGCCATCACGACCAAACAAAATGTAACGTTATGGGCGAATTGACGTTACAGAGAAAGCCGTTATAAACGAATTCAACTCTATAGAACAGATTTACATAAGGTTTCAGGCCCCATTCGGATTAAACTAAAGAGTTTTTGGGCAAATTGTTATTTTCAGTGCAAATTTTTTGCGCCCTCTCAGTAAAATGCCTTCCCGTTCGCCTATGGGAGGCGGAAATGCAAGCGCACCCCCAAACGTTTTGATTTGTCGAAAATCCGGGCAAAACCTCTGAAAATCTGGGCAAAATCCCTTAAAATCCGGGCAAAATTGACGACCAACGTTGTTTGACTTCGAAAAATGGTGCCCAATGTTTGCAGAAAAACAAATGAAAACCCATTTTTGGAGGTCACACCAAAAAAGTCTTCATGATCTTTGTGGGAGAAAATTTGTAGGCAAATGACGCACATCAACTTTTCAACCATGCGCATTATATATTGCATTTGATAACTGTTTCTACATCTGTAACGTGGTAGTTGTAAAATCTTTTAACACTGTATTTCTAATTCATGAAGAACAATTTGCATACCAAGTCCATGCATCATGACTACCTGTAAAATTGAACTTTTGCGGAACTTTGGGCAGACATGGGTTGTTCTCTTGTGAAGTCTGGGCTGGTTATTTCATGTATTGCGTTATAAAGCGGATAGGATATGCAAGAACACCAGGTATGTAGTGCTAACAAAAGAGGTGTGGGAACGCTTTTCCCACCCTACTACAAACTTGATTTAGGTTAAAGTCTAACTGTAACATCAATCACCAAACATTGCTCAGATGCCCTCACACGCAAAAATCTCCTTAGTTTTCGCAATACGCTACATGTAGAAATTGAAATGAAAAATATAAATCTTGAAGCAACTTTACTATGTGCCAGAAGGTGTGGGAACGCGTTCCCACGCTAAAAAACGTGTGGAAATGCCGTTGCCACGCGTTCCCACCTCACCACGCCCCTGAAGAGCACGTCTATGCTTGTGGTTACCGAAAGCAAGAAAAGCAATCATTTTATGTTAGCAGTTTTCTCCAAGTCAGTTGTTCTTCGAACAAAAGTGCCGTTCAACAAGAGTCAAGTAATTGCACTGTAAGTTCAATTCCCTTGTCATTTCGATTTGATTGACGTAACTTTGCACTTGCGCTCGCCGCTTGGATCTCCATAGCAGAGCTTCCTTTACAACTTTCGGCTTTACGAGTGGTACCGCTACACTGTCTAATGTCCAACACAGCAACATGCTATTAGTCATAAACATGGACGTAGCTGGGGGATGCATGAGCTATGCATGCATAGCCTACTCGCCTCCAAATAAAAGAAAGTGTGGTGTTGTCATGTACATACAGATCAACTCCAACAATTTGCCGTCTCTTTTGATATCCATATAGACCATTGTGCTAAAATATTTTCATCAACAAGGTCGCAGCTCGGTTGACTGAGCACGATAACGTTGTAACACCACCACTGAGGGGTCCTGGTCCTAGTTCTTGCATTGGGCCCCGCACCTGCTAAGGCCGGCCCGCATATTTACAAAATGTAACCTTATTCGCTGAATAAGAGGTTTTCTGCCAATCACAGTGCGGATAACGGTCCAGATCATTGATGAAGCCTGTCTAGCCACGCCCACCTAGCAACGAGTTACTTGTGCGAAGCAGCAGCGGCCATTTGAGAAGGGCTTTCACTGTGCGGGTGACTAGTATACAGCTGGATTGGTGTACCACCGAATTTTACCCACTGGGCGGCACTTAAACTTTGCATTGCACTTCAAAAATTTTATAAATTTCTGATTAAACCTGAAAACTTTTGTACGTGTGCTAGCCCTGAAGTCACGGATTCCTTCAAATGGACACAGACACTTTGACATTACATATTTAGTGATGCAACAAAGGGCATTGTCTGTCTTCAAGAAAGGGGCCGCACTAAGATTCTGACCGTTTGATTGTGCAAAGATATTCGGTAGCAAGCTGCATTTGCTTCAGCCCTCGAGCGTAAGATGTCTCACGAATAAATTGTAGAAGAAGTCTGAAAGAGCAAATATTGCAGAGCAATACTTGTGTTTCCAGACTGCTACTACATTTAAAACTAGGCATCACTCATTCCCAGTGATGCCACTGGGCTCAGTCATTTCAATGTCAAATTTCAGGATTCACTATCATTTCTCAACTTTTTTATGATTGTTGACTAGTGGTCTCCCTACGGTGGCCAATGGGCGCCAATCAGCTACGCTTCCAATCCCTGGCTCAAAGCTCTATTTACGCCACTAGTTGAGGTAACGCAGTGGGCTTGTTCATTGGATTTTAAATGTGGTGCTCA
>JGI24159J19872_10006306_pt1 | contig 15437 bp, 10 predicted proteins | sample Ectturendosymbi4_FD_19872 | JGI IMG/M metagenome (IMG submission 19872) | reverse complement strand
ATAGGCAATAGGCATGATAAAAGAAGTGGACACCTGCAACAGTCGGGACTTCATGCATACAGATGGCCTTTCTCGCTCACTACATTTGCCAGAAAAAAAAATTTTTAGCATGTACTCTGTAAAAACTGATGTACCTTCGCTTGTGGATAATATATCTAGTGATATATCTGACAATGAAATAGTTGTGGCTTGGAAGAAACACAGAGCTTAATTTTATTGTTTGCGGTTTGTCTATCATCTTCCACTGCATGAAAACATGTTTGAAGTGCTATGCAATGCATAGACATGAATGCAGCATACTACTCCAAGTGCAAATGTATAATTATTGGTTGCGTTTGAAAAATTCATTGCCAGTTGAAAAACAAAAGTAAGAGTACGAAATGAACAAAAATTGCAGTTTCGACTATTAATTTTGATAAGATTTATATTGTTGAATTAGCATGCATGTTTTTTCACCAACACTCAATAACCCATCAATTTTATTTTTGCTTTGAATTGTCCTTGAATAGATCTTTCAGATGAGATATCACACATCATCCTACCTTCAGAGCTCCTCGAGATATTGGCTGTTAAAAATGATGTCATGCATGAGTGATCATATAAGGTGCTTCTAATCAATCTTGGTTCAAAAGTCAACCAAGGTGACCTCAGGGGTCAGTATCTGGTAATGAGCTCAAGTACATTATGCTCAACCATACTCAAAGAATTGGCTGTTTTAAATCATATAGAAGTAAAATTACAGGACTTCAAAGTTGATCATAACAAATTCCTCATGCTGTTACGCTTGACTGAGCATAGGCAAATTTCAAATGCTTGTAACTTCGGCTATGGTTGTCCGATTGTCAAAAAATTTAGTTCATTTTGATCAGGAGAAAAAATCAAATTTCAACAAAATCTTAGAGGGTGGGTTGCATTTTGTCATTTTTTGGATCACTTGACATGGAACGACCAGTCCTCTTTTTCCTTCAATTCACATATTTTTGAGTAACATTCACTAGGTTCTCAAAAATAGGCAATTAAAAAAAAAGAAACTACGTACTCATAATCATTTCATGTATTACTTTTTGGAAATGCTTTTTGCAAAATTAGGTTTACTTAACATTCCTAAAACATTTGTTATTAGCATGTTCACTATGATTTCAGCATAGTAATTATATCAAACAACATGCAGTCCTCATTTCTTACTTATACATTATGTCCATAGTATTGTTGCTATGCCCTTAGCAATTTTGATTACGGATATCGTAGACATTTTTCAGAGTTTAACACTTTGAGAGCCGGGGTACGATATATTCGTACTTTGAAATCGGCCTAAAACCAGCAGTTGTCAGTTGCCTTATCAACACCCTAGCTCCTCCGCCGATTGTACTAGAGAGCTGTTCAAGGGCTCAAATGGATCGGCCAGTCATCTAGGCTGCACTCAAAAAAAATTTTTTGGTTGGGGGTTGCGGATTTTTTGTGACTGACGTCATAAGTGAAGTAGAATTTGGGCCATTTTGGCTAATGTTGCCTGGCCTAGGGCCCAACCGCTATCATTGAAGTTTTCGTTTAAAACTAGGCTCGAGTCTGAGTCTTTTGAGCCTTTGATCAACTTTCTAGCGTTTCTGGTTCAAAAGTTATGATCTAAAACAAACAATATAAGTAATTATCTAATTATCAAATTAGTCAAAAATTTTTTTAACTCAGATCATAACTTTTTAACCTGAAACCCTAGCAGGGCATCCAAAGTATCAAAAGACTCGGATTGTAGCCTAGTTTCCAGTAAAAACTTCAGCAAAATACTACCATCTAACGATTGGTGCCCAGGGCCAGGTGAAGTTGGCCAAGGTGGCCTAAAAGTCCTCCACTTATGACGTCACTCACAAAAGACCCGCACGCCCCAACCAAAAAATTTTTTTCAAGTGCAAACTATAAGACTTACCGCATCTTTTGACACTTCAACCAGGTCTTTAACCCGTACAGGAGTGGATATATTCCCGCACACAGCCACATGCGATCCAGCTGTTTTTTTGCGAACAAACTCGGACACTTGAATTAACCCGGATGTCAAAGTGTTAGGAAGTTAAGGCACATAGTAAGTATGATGTTAACCATAAACTGCACAGTTATTTTTTATCATTTATGTTGGTAATTTGAAACCAAAAAAATTGTTATACTATGTCATAAAGCACATAAATCTATTGCATGTATACACAACTACTTTTCCTGCACCCACTCTGGATGCATAGCTGGGCGGGTTCCCATACCTGCCCTGCAAATGCGGGTACCTGCAATGCATGCGGGTTAACCCACCCTGCACAGGACTCCAATATAGACAAAAGTACTAATGATGATTCTTAAAGAAAACCACATAAAATCTTGAATATGTACAAGTATATCGTACTTTGAAATCAAGCATTAAGCTGCTAATTTCGTGCCACTTTGCAACTCCCTAACTTGTTAGTCGACTATGCTGGAGAGCTATTGAAACGCTCAAAAGACTCGGCGAGCTTTCTAGTTCGTACTGGAATTAATTTGTTGGTTTTGTTTTTTTTTGTGGCTGATAAGTGGGGTAGGTTTTTGGCCATTTTGGCTCAGGTTACCTGGCCCTGGGCCCAACCACTAGATGGAAATATTTCGCTTAAATTTTCATTGGAAACTAGGCTACAATCTGAGTCTTTTGAGCCTTCAATTGACTTTCTAGCGTTTCTAGTTAAAAAAATGTGGGTAAGATTGTCAATTTTATTGTTTTTTGGCCATAACTTTTGAACCAGAAACGCTACAAAGCCATTCCAAAGCTCAAAAGACTAAGATTTTAGCGTTGTTTGCACTAAAAACTTCAACGAAATACTTCCCTCTTGCAGTTGGGGCCCAGGGCCCAATAACTCCAGCCAAAAAGGCCTAAACCTACCCTACTTATGACGTTGCCCACAAAAAAAACAGAAACCCAAAACTTAAAACTTGTTTCCATTGCAAACTAGAAGACTTGCCAATTTTTTTAAGGGTTTGAACAGCTCTCGAACACAATAGACTGGCGAGTTGTGGAGTTGCAAAACTTGGCCAATATGGGAAAATTATTCCATTTAAACCGAAACTCGGCTGGCTCCAAAGGTGTTGTCACTTGCTGTGTACATAGCTGCAATCTTTAATAACCTTCCTAGCACTATATATATCAAGAACAGTTCACACAATGCTTATAGCAGTGATGTTGCATTTTTTCCACACACAAACTAACAGATATTTTTAGTAATGTTGTTGGACTAACAAAATGCATCTTTTCCATGGCATTACGTTTATTGAAAATTGTAACTTACTTATTAAAAATGATACATTGATTACTGTGATGCAGGCAGTAATTGTCGCTAATGAAGTGAAAAAAGATGTCAAATTTTAACCATTGTAAATAAGAAAGCTTTAAACTTCTGTTCAGGTTTGAATTTTTATGGTTTAACAGCAAGAAGGATACTACTTAATTATTGTGTATATCCGTTATGGTGCATCAGCAGTGCTCGACTTTTTTAAAACAACTTCCACCTAGCGTTAAAGTGTTGCATTTATGTCAAAAATGATACCTCTGAATTTTTTTCACAATTGGTTAATGTTTAGGGGTGCATCAGGACTCCCAACATTTGACCCGAAGGTCAAAACTTGCAAATAATGAAACTCAGCCATAACTTAATAACTAATTGGAAGAGAAATATGATTTCAGTGTCTAACCCTACTCAAATGCATACCAGCTGTTCATTAAAGCAATCAGAAAGTAAATCTTTGTAGCTTATGTTGAGTTTTATTAAGTTCATGCTTTTGACCTTTTGCAGTAAATTTTGAGGTTGCAGTAAATACTTTCAGTTCAGTATGATGAAATTTCCAGTTATTTCCAGTTTTAATTGTCATAGTTGCTGTTGTGCTGTGTTACACGATAGTCTTGAGGTTGTTTACTTTCTCCGACCTTACTTTAGCCTTTCAACGTTTCACCTGTTAGCATTGCTTGCAGATGTAAGGACTGATGATGATGCGTACTTTTACGTGAAATCCATTTCCTGTTAAAATTTGTGATTGATTCCTTGCTTATTTCATCTGTGGAGTCAAGTTACTTGAATACAGATATGCGCAAGTTTGAATCATCGCAAAAAGATGAAAGCAGAGCGCAATCAGCTGATTCCTCTAAAGCTTATAGAAAACCTTCTAGAGCTTTCAAAAGACCAAATAAATTAAGCAATTTCTATTTGCAGTGATTTTTGCTAAAATATATCAACTTTGTGTTTTTACAATAATGTGTAAGCGTTTGTTATGCATTCTTCTTCTCGGTCAAGTTTTAAGCCATGGTGGTATTGCCACTAAGACTTTTAGCAAAATATACACATATGTATGAAATTATGTAAAAAAACAACTGAGTGTGGAAAATTGTCATAAAAAATAAGTAGTGCAGGACCTCCAATGCCCATGCTGACAATACAAAAATCTGATAATCATTAACGTGATACAATTTTCACGATTGCATTTCTTTTGTGTCACAAGACTTGGAACAGCAAAATTTATCAATTTTCTGTCAATTTCCTGTTTCTTGGTTGACGCAGGTGGAGCTGAGTTTCAGCTTTTCATTAAGGGGCTAGTAGTACAAAATACATTATACAAGACATCTTGGTTTAATGAAGTATTTACACATCGCGATCATGGTAGTCAGCCCCATACTTTTACTTTGAGTCTTTTGTTGGGCATGTGGCATAGGAGGTAGGCTAAATTGTTGCAGCAGGGTTAGGCCAGAGTTGTGGAATTGAGTGAGAGTGTAAGAATCAAAACGAAAGCTGATAAACTGCTTTCACCAAAGACTTAGTTCTACGTAACCTGGTAGCAAAAGTGTTAAAACATTGGGGACTACTTTTTTGCTTGTTGGGCACTTGAAACAACATTGGGCAATACCGACTCAAAGGACGAGTGACTTGAAAAATATGATTGAGTTACATCACTGACAGCACCACCAGAGCTCAAAGCAATTCCAAGATACATCAGAAAAATTTTGAACATTCTTGTGAAAAACACGTACTTATGATTTATTCTAACAAAAATAAGTGCATATGAGAATTGCTTAAGTTTTTAGGTGTCTCTGATAGCTTTAAGGAACAGCTGGTATGTATTTTAGTAGGGTTAGACACCAAAATCATGTTCCTACTCCAAGTAGTTCCTAAGTTACGGCAAAATTTCATTATTTGCATGTTCTGCCCCCCGGGTCAAATGTTAGGAGTCCCGATATACCCCTAAACATCGAAAAAAATTTGGAGGTCTCATTTTGACATAAATGCAACACTTTAACACTAGGTAGAAGTTGTTTTTAAAAAGTCAAGGGCTCCTGATGCACCCTAATAGCCATATTAGTTTTAGGCTTACATTCAGTAATCCATGAAATAACATATGAACTGTTCACAAGTTCTATATATTTTGACACTAAGAAAACCCTTTAAACTGAATTTTCATTGTTTATCAGGCAACAGTCTGCTATGAAGAAATCGTAATTCATGTTGCATAATGAATAGGAAATAAACTGGGAAGCATGAAATGGGCTTGAAGAAAGCGCTAAAAAAATTCTACAGTCTACAACATAGGTTTCCAAACTACGGCCCATGGGCCCAAGCCAACCTGTAAAGCTATTTCCTTCAGCCCGCTAAGCTGGCCTTTATCCAGCTGCATAAGACATTTTGCTAGTAATGAAAAAATAATATATAATTACGAAAAATTTGTTGTTATAGTGGAATGTAACATATCCTGAAGCAATCACATTATGTAAGATGTCTGGCCCTCGAACTGTAGTGTAACAACTTATGTGGCCCTCGGACAAAAAAGTTTGGAGATCCCTGTTGTAAAGTCTAAAAACGTGAATGAAATCCGAGGTTATTTCGACTTTCCACACAAATGCTCACTTTTTCACCGCATTGAAATGTGAACCGTTGGTGTTAAACAGAAGCAAATGAATCTGAAGAAGTTCAAGTGAAATCTCGCTGAAGGTTTTGTGCACCTGACGTATACTCCGCTAATCAACCGTAACATTTGCATCACCGCGTGATGTGTCTTTAGGGAAAGTCGCTATAGCGTCTAAATACAATGGCTGAGCTGACTGTTATTTTTAGCTTCTATTGTCACTAAAGATTTATCATGTTGTATCAGTCAGTTATTCTTTCATGACCTTTTCACTAGTCTTGTCTGTAAGTGTTTTGGTTATTAAGTACAACTTCTTGTACATCGAATATCCACCAAGTAACTGTATGATATAAAAGCATGGATTCATAGTCCAGCAAATGACTGCGCAAATTAATCACCATGTAATTGATACAGTAAAAAAATGGATATTAAAGCAAGTAATCTTTGATTAAAGCTGGTTTGCAGTACTTTACAGTCTAGAAAGGTGCAAAAGCATAAGTTTACTTACATAGTAAATTGTTTTCTACAATACACTACAGAAATTATGATGGACAAATTTTTTAGACATACCTACTGACAAGGAACAAAGGAAGTATCTAGCTCTGCTGTCCTGGCTAATGTTTGTCCTGACACTTTGTATTTTTCTTGGCAAATTTCATGTAGGTATGTCCACCTGATTGTTACGCTTGTGATGTATATCATTTTTGCTTGTTAACTAACAAGTATCTTGTTTATTTTGTGTGTTTTTTTGTGAAATTCTCGAATAAACTGAACTGAACACTGAGTTTTTTTCCAACATCGAAATAGTGGAAGTACTCCCACATTTAAGCAGCAAATGGTATAGCTTCCTCCACTTTATTGTCTCTATCAGAAATATATATCATTTTATCATGTCCATCTTTGTTTCATCTCTCAGACACCAATCCTTCAATAAGCTGCTTCTCAGTAAGTTCTTCCAAGATCTCAACACCATCATCAATTATAAACAACTTCTTAAACTTTTCAGTATCCACACCCATTGCTGGATGAGGCAAGTAGATGGCTCCAGAGCAATGAAGCCTGGTTTCCTCCAACGATTTTGGATTGTGGCTCATGAAATCTTGACACAGGTTTGCTTGATCATTAGTGGATGCATTTCACTACAACCTGAACTGCAAGTTGACTTTCGCCATCATCAATGATCTTGTTGCACATCTCATGCCTCAAGTATGCTTTTAGTGCTCTGATGATTCCTCATATTACAGGACTGCAAAACAGACACTGCGTTTGGTAGAAAAGAGAATGAGATGTCTTTCAAACCTGCAATATAACTGTGGGCTAACCAGCTTTCTGCTGTAAGAGCCAATGTTTTTCTTCTGTAGACATCAGTCCTGATTTAAGCCATTGTTTAAAGATGGTGCTTGTCATCCATGAATTAGGAAAATTGTGAGGGATGAATATATTCTGCTTGTTTTCAAAACATCGAGGAGACTTCTTTTTCATGAGTAACAATGCCTCTTTGTCACCATTCATATCACAAGCTACACTAGCAATGTCACTTGATCTTTTGTTGTCTTGAAACCATTTTGTGTAACCTTCCTTGCTTTTTCATCATATGTGCTCTGTGACAAAGCTTCTACACCAGGTGAATCAGAGTAGAAAATGTGTTGGAAACCGGCCAGTTTTTCGAAGTTGATGGAAAGGCAAATGTCAATCAAGATCAATGCCAGATTAATGCAGCACAAACTTCTTGTGACCAAGGCTGCCACCAAATTTTGCACCCACAATGAACCTGCAGCTCCCTCACTTTCTCTGCTGATGCTGTTAGCTGAGTTTTTTTCAGACAAATATGTTATAGGAGCATAGGTGTCATGGTTTTGAAAAACTCAACGCAAATATACTCAAACTCATTTGACTCAAAAAAAAAATTTTAAGTTAGTTTTTCAAAGACAAACACATTTGCACCCCAAAAAAGCACTACGAGTATCCATAGTAAAGACAACGAAAAGGCAATAAAAATGAAGAAATTCCACCTGTATCCAGTAAAAACTTTTCTAATGTTTGTTTGAACTGAACGAAACGATGATCAGTCTGATTTGAAACAAGCTTTTATGTGTCAGTGTGGCAAAAGTTAGGCAAAATAGGTCAGGAGTATCAGTTCTGTTCGATTGCAATATGCAATTTTTCGTACTTGCAATCTCCATAAATTTTGTGGAAATGGTATAAACATGGTCAACTCTCAAAAACCTCCCCATAACCAGCCTGTTTTTTGGGAAAGCCACCCAGTATGAAATGTGTTAACAGCAATCACATCAAGTCAGTATATGTACGTTTGGTGCAGACGCAGCATTTAGATAACTTGTTTGTAAGCTAAGTGTTCCTACTTAGCCCTCCACAATTGTTCGGGTGCATAGAACTTTTGAAACAATTAGGTTGGAACAAATGTTACACATCTCGCTGAATTGAGAATGACAACCTAATGCTCCCATAATTTCTGTATTGTGGATTTGATGTTAGCATCACATGTAGTAGGCAAGAACTGTGATGATCCAAAATTAGTCTTGTTGTAACATATTAGCATCAATCTCATAATGAAAAAGATAATTACGATCTTGTGAATCAAACATGGAATAAACAAAGTATGATTACGCAACAATAGAAGCCACAGCTGCTTCTACAACACAGCAAAGTAAAAATTGTACATAATGTTAGCTGAAGTAATGTGTCCATTCACAACTGCATCGTGCAAGGAAGTCAACTAATATGACTTGGTAGAAATATCAAAGCTTTGGCACAAGTGACCTAAATCCAACATAAGGCTTAAATGAAAGGGACAATGACTAGCATTCACAAGCAAAACCAACCTCAAAAAATCTGCTCCAGAGATGTTTGACCCAAGAAATAACATTATCTGAGTTTTCAGGGTTCCTATGCAATTTTGAATATGAATTTCCAAACTTGTTAGATATTTTTTTCCTGACTTAACTTTTTCAAATGATATACCTGATTCAAATACAGCCACTGGAATAGTTAACACAATGTCAGTAAAATTATCAATCCTATCAGAATGCATGTCAAAAGATCAACTCTGGAAAATCATTTTCTTTTTCCATACCAACAGACCACACAAATTTTTTTCCAAACTTTTCTAGGCTGGAAATTGAACAAACTTTTAACCATATTTTCCCAGACTCATAGGAATCCTAAGTTTTGTTCATTTTAGTGGAAAAACAAATAAAACGGCTCCATATTTTAAGTTAAATGCATTGAGACATTTTTGTTACCTCAACTATTAATTAATAGCAGGGAACAAGAAATATGATGGGCCATTGTTTATCTCAGGCAACAGGAGTAGCTGGCACCACTATCTTTTTTTGCAACCCCACTTAACCAGATTGGCTTTACAGAGGCCTATTGCAGTTCTGAGGGGGTTTAGGCAGGCCCAAAAAAGCCATATTTTACTGGAGCCATGGGGGAGTCATTCCTGTGAAGTAATGGCGAACTTGTTTGGTTTTTCTGTGAGATGTTCTAGACACATGGTTTGATGGTGGCTGTGAGGTTGGGTGTTGAAGACATTCACACACTGGAGGAAACTGTGCCTAGATTATAGTCTTTGATTTGGGTTTACATGGTTGAGGAGAGGATGTTGTGCATCTGTTTCATGCTTCAGTTTCCCTTGTTGGGATGCCACAGTTCTTATGATGTATGTAGGAGCTATGCCACACAACAGAGATTCTCGGCACTGGTGAGTTTTAGGCAACTGCTGATAGCATGGCATGTACTTTAAGTCTGGGCGTAACTTCAAGATATGAGGGATCAATACAAAACAGGAGAGGCATGCTGTCTGACCAAATACAATGACATGGTCAGCAAATTTTTATAAGGAAATCGATTTCACATAATACAACACATCCTCAGTCCCAAAAACTGTAAGCAGTGCTTATGAATGAAACAATGAAAAGCCTAAGCAAGGGCATATAAAGCAAACAAACTCAAGACTGAATAAATCAGAACACAAGCTGCAACAATTAAAAACATATAGTATTACATGCAATTGATTTTCTATTAAACTTTTTCTGGTCGATTTTTTGATTATCTCCCTTGTGTAGAATAGTTTTACTTGAACATAGATTTGTGCAAGTTTGAATCATCGCAAAAAGATGAAAGCAGAGCTCAATCGGCTGATACCTAAAGCTTTTAATTGTTGCAGTTACAAAGACAAATGGAACCAAACAGCTGGAAGAAATAATGGAGCAACATACATCTATCCATGTTAACTCATTTTTTGTTTTTTTGCTTGTGGAGTTCTACCAAATGTTCATGAAATTAATCTGTTGTTAATAATTGCTTTGCATGTTTGTAAAATGTCATCAGTTCAAATGAAACATATGAGGTTGCTAAAAAACTCATGTGAAAGACTACTTTTTGACAGGTGGGTTGCCCTGTTTGTTAAAAAGACACACTATATTGGAACCAATGGAATGCTCACGGTATCCTAAAGATAAAAGGTGGGAAAGTCTAATTTTGAACTGCTGTTGTTAATTATCCCCACACATTACAAACTAATAACTGGAGTATGATATTGTTGCGATCGGAAAAGCCCGAGCGGCATGTGCGGAAAGTTTAGCACCGTGGCAGCAAGCAACAATAGAGATCACCTGACAAAATCACTATATTATTGCTTGTTTGTGCCACATATATATGGTGTTTTTCTTAACACACATCCCGTTCGTGGTGAATCACATATTTAACGCAACACCACCAGAGACGTTGCAACAACATACCCTTCTTTTTACAATGAACCGCACCGATCACACGTTCTTTGTGTGAAAGCTGCATCCGGCACGATCTGCACGTCCTGGTCACAGCATCATTTTGTTGCGTTTGGAAAAGCCCGAGCGGCATATGCGCAAAGCTTCGAACTGTGGTGGCAAGCAACAATAGAGTTCACATGCCATGATCACTCTATTATTGGTTGTTCGTGCCACACATACATTGTTATTCTTCGCGCACATCCCATTTGTGGTGAATCACACGTTTGATGCAATGCCAACGGATAGGTTGCAACAGTATCTATCTCACAGTTGGTTTCAAATGTTGCAGATGTTGGTCTTAAGCCTATTGTCAAAAGACTCAGCTTCTGCAATTTAATCTGTTCACTGCTTGTCATATTTTCAGAAAAAGAAAAATCAAAAAAGGTAGCAAAAAATTCAAAAAATATAGATTGGGAAGTGTTAATGACATTTTTTTCATGATAAATTTAAAAAAACACGCACGAAACATTGTTTATTTGACACATCACTGTGGTTGCTTGAAGCCAAGCATCCCATAATTGGCGTCAGTCTTGCTTTTTGGCTCTGGTGATGGCAGTATTATGGTCAAACTCATAGCGTGTATTTGCAACTACAGTTGGTGTGGTTTATCCAAGTCTTCCTTTGGTTCTTCGTTATTTCACCAGCAAACTTTTGCTTCCAACTTACAGGACCGAAGATGTGCGAATGACATGAAATAGATTTCCCAGTAAAACACTTAGAGATCATATTTGGCTATGTCACCCTTGTGGAGACTTGCGCAAGTTGGAATCACTGCAAGTTATGAAAGCATCAGACCCAGAGCCTTCAATTCTCAGTTCATATAAAGATATGTTAGACAGTTTAAGAGAAAACAACCTAGACAACATTAAATGATTTTTCCTATAGTACTGATTAGTAAAAACAAATTTATTGAAACAAGCACAAACATGAAATTTACAAAAAATATGGTAAAGATATATTTGCTCAATATATCACACAAAAGTTTTGTGGGGAATAGTATTCTATTATTGCAGAGATTAGAAGATTTTGCCTACACAATACCAGTACTCCTCTGTGATAATTAACCACCACGTGATTGATCGCATGCTGCATACATTCTTTGCGACAATGCTTCAATCATCCTCATGTTGTGCAACAAGTAATTGGCAAACAGCGTGCTGGAGTGGCAAACAGCGTGCTGGTGATATGCAGCATTACTGTTTAATTTGCAATCCAGTAACCACTAACAAGATTTCTTTATTTCAGAGATTTTGTGCTTAATAAAGCTATCATCAAATATTTCGATTTATTCAGTTCAGTTTACAAACACAAATCTTGTGGTGATGACATCTACTGCAAATACACTGAAACCAACTCGACTGGACATTGATGAAACTCTGATTCAGCTTTAAAGGAATGGAAGCATTGGAAAATAATGTTTGACAATTTTGTTGCTCATGCTCAGCTTGAAGATGAGCAAACAGAAGACAGCGATAGAAGAACTTTGGTTTCTAATTAATCTTACTTCAGCTTCTTTCTTCGAGTTCATGAAAGATTGTGCTTCATTCGAGGCAGCTACTGAAGTGCTTAATAACTTGTTTTTTTAAAACACTGAACAAAATATTTACATACTATCAGCTAGCAACTTGCAAACAAACCATTGGCCAAATCATACACGAATTCTTCCAAGCACTACAAATACTAAGCAAAAACTGCCAATGCAAAGACGTTAGTAGGGAACTACAGACAGGAATTGTGCCGTGACGCTTTCATCAATCGCCTTCTGTCTCCTGCAATCAGTCAATGCCTCTTGGAAAACAAAACACTGACTTGACCACAGCTTTTGATCAAGCCAACACTCTAGATCCTGCTCAGAAAAATTTGCTTGCAGAAAATTTTGCTTGCATACAATGCGAACTGTAACAGCAACATCAGCAGGTACAGCTAAGCAAGAAAACTTTTCTCTTGAATCTTTCCCTGACATTTCGCATCCCCCTGATGCCATTTTTAGCAGCAAATTAGATTTGTGAAGCTCTTCTGCGGTATTTGTTCAAAAGAAATGCTACTTCTGTGGATATAACTACAAACCAAGGAAGTTTTGAGCAAAATAAATAATGCAACTAGTGCAAGAAAATGGGACATTTCAAGAAAGTCTGTAAAGGTAAAGCTCATTTGCACTTTTCTGCATACATGTCACAAGTATGTGCTCTATGCCCTAAAACTTCATCATCCGCTTATATGCCTGTTGTGATATGTGAGAAAAACTTTTGTGGTTTAGTTGATTCTGAGAGTTCCGATAATTATATCAGTAGAGATGTTGCTTGTTTGTTGAATGCAAAAATTTTGCCTTAACAAGTCGAACATCTATAATTCTCAGAATATGCACTGTAGATATAACTATCAATCAACAATACTTACAAAGTTTGCTTTGGCATCATCGAGCACTTATGTAGTGATGTAATCCTTATGTGGACTAGCTTTTCAGAAGTTGTATAAAAGGCTTATAATCGACTACAGCGGCTTGAAGAAAAACTTTATCGTTGCTTAACATGCATCTTGTGCCCTACCTGAGGCTCTTGTTGTACCTGAAATTTTTTGTTTCCCAATCTGTCGAGAAATTGCGAACCCATAGGAGTAAAATCTTGGAAGTACAGTACAGCTGACAAAGAATTTACTGGACAGCAAACTACCAAACTACAAGATGTTATCATTGAACCAAGCCGTTCAGAAGTTGTAGTTGTCCGAATGAACGATAAAACCTGAATGTGTGTGGATTACTCATAGACAATCAACTTGTACACTGAATTGGACACTTACACCTTTCCTTGCATAGATCACTTGGTTCTTAGGCTTCTTGAGTAGGTTGTCTTCTCAAAGTTTGACCTGACATCTGCATACCATGAAATTCCTATACTACCCTCTGACAGAAAGTACATTGTGTTCAAAGCAAACAGAAAATCATGGCAATACAAATGTATCCGTTTTGGCATTGCCGATGGTGGCATCAATTTTCAGCAAGCAATCAATCGCTTTTTGGAGGAAGAAAATTTAACGGATGTCTACACCTATTAGGATGACATAATAGTATGCAGTCGATCACAGGAGGAACATGACTTCAATGTTTCAAAATTGCTCAATGCTTTTAGGCATTGCAAATTAATGATATATGAAAATAAATTCATACAGTTTGCTACTCAAATCAATGTTCTCAGCTATCAAATCCAGCATAAAATCATCAAGCCAGATCCAGATCGCTTGAAACCTCTTCCAAACTTTACTCTTCTACAAAACAAGAATGCCCTCCAACAGAGGTTAGGCATGCTAGCCTACTATGCAAAATGGATACCAAAGCTTACTAACAAAGTTAAATCACTTGCAACTATAAAGTCTTTATGCAGAGGCATGCCACACTTTTGCAGATTTTAAAAGTGAGTTAGTAAATGTGTCACTTCATTCTATTAATGAAACCTTTCCTTTCATGGTTGAATGCAACATGTCAGATGAGGTCATCTCAGCTACACTGAACTAAGGCAGGAGACCAGGTCACATTCATGTCCTGAATGCTACAAAGAGGAAAACTGTTGTGTGCAGCTGTTGAAAAAGAAGCAACAGCAATCATTGAAGCCACACGAAAATGGAAAGACCTACTTTTACACCAGCACTTCGAATTAGTGATCAACAATCCATCACCTTCATGTTGGATAATTGTCACCTAACAACATCAACACTGATTAATGTTAAGCCATCAAAGTGCCATGATGTTATATGTAGTTATAAATCCCTTCCATTATCCATATTTTTGGCATGCATTCCTATAATGTGAGATAGTATCCTATTTAGAGTATGTTATATGTCAGCACAAGGTGAAGTTATCTGTTTTCTATGTGCACAAAATGTGACCATGAACCAGAAATTTCATTGTAAATTTTATAAAATTCAGTATATAAGCAAATACTTGTGAAATCACAAACATTTTTTTCACACTCTTTGAAGGATTCCTGATTAATAACTTCACACTGCGGCAGCAAGCAACAATAAAGATTACCCAATGACATCACTCTATTATTGCTTGTTCGCACCACATAATATGCTACTCTTAGTGCTCATTCCCTTCATGGTGCATCGCGTCTTTTACATCACTCTTACCGAGTGATTTCAATGATATGCTAGACTAGTGGTTCCTAGACTGGGAGTAAATTACTCTCTGGGAGAAATATGCGATTTTTCGAGAATGTGGAACCAAAACCACAATGTTCTTGTACATGAGGGATCATTGCAAAATTTTGTTGGTCAAAAGACATAATCGCTACCTTGATTTGGTTAGCGGCTCGAACAAGTTGGAGAAATACTGTGCTAGACAAACCCATACATTAAAAAGAATGGAAATGACCCACATCAACGTTATAATAAAAAAATCTATTAGGAAGGAGTTTGTAATACAGTTTTTTCCCTAAACATGGTAGCCAGTTCAGAAAGCTAGGTTAAAAAAGACAGTAAGAAACGATTTCATAGGCAAATGCCAAATAACTTTTAACACTTTGAGAGCCGGGTTAATTCAAGCGGTTCGAAAAAGCAGCTGATTCACACATGGCTTTGCGCAGGAATTTCTCCGCTCCTGTATGCTCTACAGACCTGGTAAAAGTATCAAAAAACGCGGCCAGTTTAGTAGATTAGACTCGAAAAAAAAATTTTGAGTGGGAGGTGGGGGTTGTCTGTGAGTGACGTCATAAGTGGAGGACTTTTAGGCCACCTTGGCCCGCTTTGCCTGGCCCT
>JGI24159J19872_10006303_pt1 | contig 15439 bp, 8 predicted proteins | sample Ectturendosymbi4_FD_19872 | JGI IMG/M metagenome (IMG submission 19872) | reverse complement strand
TCCAGCAGGATGGTGCCACCCCCCACACCTCAAACGAATCATTGGCATGGCTACAGCAGCGTTTCTCTGACCGACTGATCAGCCGCAGGTGTGACCCGCAGTGGTCGCCGCATTCACCGCACTTGAACCCCTCAGATTTTTATATGTGGGGATACCTTAAGGATAGGGTGTATGGCAACAACCCCCAGACTATCCCTGACCTGTAGGCAGCAATCACAGCAGCAATAAGAGCGATCCCAAGGGAGGAATGCGGGAGGGTCATCGAGAACTTTCCAAATGTGCCTGCAGCGCTGGGGAGCTCATTTGGAGCACATTTTTGAGCGCCAGTGAAACAAAGAGTTTTAGTACAGACTTGAAACTTGAGATGTCTGCTACACAGGCTTGACTTAATGTAGCTGAAGTTGTGTCAATCTAAATAAAATTTTGGAAGTTATTCGATTTTTGGTGATGACCGTTCTTTTTGTGTCACCCTGTAATAAACATTTGTTATTGCCACAGTTTGATACAGAACCGTCGCGAGAAAGTCGTCAATAAGGGGGCTTTACGTTTGTGCAGGGGGGGCTTGACATTAAAATTCCACTAACTTACTGTTTCATATATTTCAATTTGGGGGCTTGGAGCTTTGTTTGGGGGAGCTGAGCCCACCAAAGCCTCTCCGTGGCGACTGGACTGGTTTGATAACTATAAATTAAAAATCTGCGAAAATGTGTTTACCATCCACCTCCATTGCGAAAACACATAATTGGGCAAGTGGCTCACCTGATCACTAATTTTATTTGCGATTTATAGTCTAAACGTCCCTCACGTCGATCTTGACAACTATTAAAACACGTCAGCAGTATAAGGTAAAACTAATGACAATTCAACCCTTACAGGCATGAATCTCCTGGAATACTACTTAGCTCGCCACTGCCCACTACTGGTAGCACAGCCTTGCTGATTCCTCCTGTAGGATGCTGATCACAACTAATCTTTGGGCACACTGAGCAATATTTCCACGAGACTGTTGAAAGCTGGTAAGTTTATTCCCAATTGATCCAAATTATTTTAATGAACCAAGCACCAATCGATTCCAGTTAATTTTGATGAACCAAGCATTAAACGCAGACGATCAAAGCAAACAAGCTATTTTCAAATGTCAAAGATCCCGCATGCACAATGTGCCAGTGAATTGCATGTTGCAATGGCACCGATAGTCACCTTGTCTTAAAAAGGGAAGCCATGGTGTGATGTGTTGCTTTTCCAAGACAAGACACGAACGTAAAACGGAGAATTCCGTCGGATAAGCTCGAAAAGGATTGGCAAATCAGTGGACGGTAAGATTAGGCAGACACCGAGAAGAGCTTGTAGTATTGTTCGTACCCGTCACTGTCAATTTCGCGCAACTTGGTCCAACTTTTATTTTTGATGTCATACACACCCAGATAGTGACAAACCCTGCAAAACATGACATTCGTCACGGACGAAACAGTCAGCATAAGGTTAAAAAAACAGTCAAAGAAAAAATAGACGTGAAGTGAGCTTGAAAACGTTTTACATCATACGCTGTTGTTCAGTTGCTTAATTTCGCGTAATAATCTGTTTTGCTCTTTACCGCACATTCGACTGTAAATGGAACAACTGGTTTCAGAAAACAACCTTTCAGAACGTCGAGTGCCAAGTTTTTCTAGCTGTAGTTCCCTCTTGTTTTGCGTCGATGTTTGTTATTCGTGAACTGCAGTGGCTGCGAATAGCACCGGACACGACGTACTTTTCAAAAGTTTAGGTGATTTTTGCATTTGATATTAATGAACACTTCACCTTGTTCCATCTCATCAAAAGCTCACAAAAGTTGAAAAAGCTATCATTTGTATTTACCCTTTGTAATGAGGCTTGCAGGTTACCAAAGCACCAGCAAGTTGCCTACTGCATTAATCCGGGTCGATTTATCACATACATAAGGACAACCCATTGGGAAACTGCCACTCCAGCAAGCAACAAAAAGTGCCTCGCTATGCTTTGTCCTAATATATACTCACGGTATTTCGACCTGAGAATGAACAACCGCCACTATTTTCTTCTTCACGATGCAAGCGTTCATAACGCGCTCCCACTTCAGAAGCAGCCTTGGGTAATCTTTTGTCCCTTTCCGTTCCTGAAGCTTGGTCCCTTGCGGTGCAGCTACGCAAGAAACAAATTATGAATCAGGTTCAGAGTATCCTAAACTAAACAGGTTGACTTGAAACCAGCAGAAAATGACAATTATAAATTGTAAGTCGTGGATTAAAAATGGTGCTCAAGGTCAAGTCTACTCAGCAGAATACGTTATTTACAAAGTTACAAGCTTCTGACACTGGGCAAATCAAGATGCCGAACCGTAGAAAGGTTTGGGAACTACAAATCCTAAAGAAACGCACATGTTCCCCGGACATCATATTGTCTCACCTTTCGAAAATATAAACGAGGTCTTTTCGGTGTTCAGTCGAATCTTTCGGAAAAGACAGTTACAAAAGCGGGAGGAACCTGTTTCCGACGGTGAAGTTGCGTCTGAGGTCGTATCAGATAAATAATCACTTGACCGGGCAACACCAATCATAAACCTCCCAGGTAACGTGTAATCTAGGGTCAGTAAATCAACGCGGGCGGACTTGTTGAAGTATTCTGATGGACCTGTATTCGAAGCTATTTCAACGTCCATACCCAAGGCTGACGCTGAAAACGAAGAAGTCGTTGATGCATTTAGAGAGGATACTGTCGACTATACCCATGCACGGTTCCAGTAACATAAAACTGTACAAAACAAATGACGTTTTGAGGAACGATTATATTCGGAAAATTAGGTAAACGAGCAACGCAAATAGTGCTGAATAAGCTTAGCTTTGCCAAAAGTATATCTACGTGTTTAATTCAAGCTTTCGTTTAAATTTAAACCAAAGGCAGTTCCAAATAATTTTTAATGGAAATGAGCATGACATCGCTAAGTGAGAAAAGGAAAAATCCTTGACACTCTCGTGCATGATGACCTGCATCAAAGATGACTTTGGCCAAAGGCGAAGTTGCAAGTTCATCCAAAGATGCTGAAGCGAACCGAGCAGCACAACTGCTGGATGTTCTGATCCCGCACATGATCTGCCTCGGGTAGGAGGATTCTAGCGAAACGTCGATTCCAGAGATCCTGTGCCAAAGGCGGTTGGCTTCGATGCCAATAGCAGCTACTGCAAAACGGTTCATTTACATGTTACGGTAAATTCGTTACTCTGAACAAAGTTTCGTTATACCAATCACGCACGAATATAGGAAATGATTGTGGTCAGAAATTTTAAAATTACAATTACTTGACATTGCCTGAATGTTCTAACCAAATAAGTAATGCCTAAACAAAGCTATGGATAGTGGACTTTTCACTGCTTCCTCGTTCTTGGATGTTTCAAGATTCAAACAGTCAAAACAGCTTTAAACTAAACTACTTCGACAACTCGTAAGAATTGTTTTAATGTAAACATCCTTGTCACGCATCATTGCGCACCAGTGTCGATCAGGAATTGTTTCAAGAACTTTTCGCGAGTTTCTTCCGTGTCTCCTTTTTCGCACACTTTTTTCCACTCCTCGTTGTTTTTCATCAATGCAGTCGAAAATAAATCATGAAACCAGCAAAATTTGTCCGGGTTGTCTAGTCCTCGAAGAGTAATCCAGAAGTTGCTCGAATAAACGAAGTAATTGCGATCGTGCAGGTTTGAGCCATGGGGGCCAAGGCCGCCGTCTACACATATTGTATCTGGAAAAAAGGATCACCGGCTCATTAAACCGATGCTGCTATTAGCATTTGTGTATTTCGCAAGTGAAAACTTTAGTGCTCTTCGGAAGCGGCTCTTGTTGCAGGTATCTGCATCGCCTTGAACTTCTGAGGCAAGCACAAGCGAAGGATGGTAATCCAGGGCATTAAACTTTCAGCAAAGCAACCAGCAGCAATAAGAGCTCAACCGACGAGATCAGTCTCGTCGCCACCGTTAGCAACTGCAATCACGGTTTGTCAAATTCGTAAACGTTGTTGGAGACCACTCTAATTCTAGGATGCACTGTCATTACATAGGGATAAGTGAATCACGATAATTCGCTTGTGGTGAGCATCACAGTGACTTGTTGCTCATGCGCACCATCCACTGGTGACCATTTCTTTGCATATGGCGCTCCATCTCCATGCCGCCACTCTGAAAATTAGCATTCGCTGATCGAAAAAGTTTGTTTGCGAAACAAACTTTGCAATGTAATTTTCCATTACTTTTCCGAATTGTAGAGTAACAAGAATTTTCGGACGTCGATTTGTGGATCTGCAGTGAAGGGGAGGGGGTATTTTGCAAATAAAGATGAGTTGCGTGCTACCGGATTATTTAAGTGAATGCAAAACTAGAAAAATTATGTACATTGAGCTGCTGGTTTTCAAGTTACCACACATCTTGCTGTACAGCATGAAGGAAAACACAAGCAGGTTAAGTTAGAAAAAGTGTGCCTAAGATTGGGCGTTACTTTCAGTTTTGTCTGAGATTTTCATATATCGGTGATACTACAAATGTATTATGCTCAAACAGTAATAAGCTCAACAGTACTTTGAAATGACTGCGATCGTTGGATCTGGTTTTCGTGGAATCAGAGCTGGAACTTAAAACATCTTCCATAACTCACGTGTCCTTGATCAGCATCACAGAAAAAGAATTGTTTTCGGTATTTGCTGCCAGCGCCGGGGTTGAAGTTTGTAAAGTGACACGCAATCACAGAAGTAATTATATAGTGCAAAATTTTATTGCGGTTGTGGAAAGACATCCAACTCTTACTCAAATTTCCACGTATTGTCTCCAGATAAATGTCGGGTTTGCGTCGAGCAAAGTGCAACGGAGCCATCTCCTCCCAACCCAAATCCAAATGATTCAAGTCCAGTTTTAAAGTTGTTCTTTTCGGTTTCCCAGCTAGTGTGGTCGATCCACCAAAAAGAAACAGCAAGTTGTCCACACGGAATAGGGATGCGTTGTGTTTTGGTTCTTCAAGGCACTAGGAACAGAAACGTTGGTTTAAAAATTAACAAGGGCCACATTTAGATGTGCAAACGAAGACCTTTCCTGGAGAAGCAAGAGATTCACGAATGTCTGCCTTTTATCTTTATGAGACATTTGTTGTACCTTGCACCACAACAGTAAACAATAGGTGAAAAAGCAAATTTCCGATTGAAGGTTTGCTGTTGTGATGCGATGGTAGCTCTTTGCTTCATCGGGATGTCACTGAAAATTTACAAGCAACTTGCTCTCGAACCAGGGGCGTAACGACGGGGGGCAACGGGGGCACAATTCCCCGGGCGCCGAATCACGACGGGGCGCGAAATGACTGCGAGGAACGAAAAAAGTCCCAACAATGTCGCAAATACTTCCAATGCAGTACACTGCTTCCGAACAACCTCAGGTTCGAACATGGGGACGCCAAACTTGCTTCTTGCCCCGAGCGCCATCTAACCTCGTTACGCTCCTGTCTCGGACCCATTTCATTTTTGCGCATTCGGTAATTTTCAGAGGTGCATGAGAAAGACTAAGAACATACAGCAACGATTTGTGGAAACTGCGCATGATTGATGTCAATCAAACGAAGTTTGGTGTAATCCTCGTTGAACGCAAAGAACGTTTCGGGTTTTTCTGTAAAAGCAGAAATTGCATCGGTTACTCAATACTCAAAAGCACTTGACACTCCCACAAACCACTAACTTCCTGTAATTTTCATTGACGCTATGGCTTCCATCACTTTTCCCACAAGTTCCTTTTTATTTTGAACAAGGTTCTGCGAAACATAATTGTTGAAGTTGGACATTCTTAAGCCTCCTTGCGTTTCTTGCAGATTCAGTGCAGACAAATGAGGGATAACTACGTGGTAACATAAGAACTACAAGAATTCAATTTCATAAAAATTTGGGTTGTTACTTAAAACAATTAAATCGAAATGAAGGCACTCGTATGAATCAATGCAGACCAATACAGTTGGCAACATTGAAAAGAATTAGTGCCAGATACTGGTAGTATTGTACGATTTCCTTTGGCATTTTACAATTCAAACATTAACACAAAAAACACTGGAAAAATGATGTAATCATTTAATATGACCAAAAAACTTGTTAACTAAACTAATCTCATTGAGCTCGTGTTGTTTGAAACTTATGTTTGTGTAAGTTGTTAAGCTTGAGTTATACGCAGATACTATTCGTTAATGAATAATGCCTTTAGTTTCCCCAGTTTGCGTAAATTAATTAGAAAGCCTGGGTGTGCACCGATTAAACAGGTGGTGGGGCTCGTTCGCGTTATTTCCCTGATGATCAAAACAGCTGTTCTTATAACGGGATTTTTCTAACTGTTTGCGTTATTGCGTCAGTCTCAGGGGGAAAATTGCAACTTTTTGTCGTTTCGTTTTCACCTCTCGAGCAACTTCTGTTTCAAGAAAACCTTTTTCCAATCTCTTCAGATTGAGCAAGTGGAAGAGATCGCTGAAGCTGTCCTTCCTATTTTCCATATCGTGTCTAATCCAAGCACACAAAGCATTGAATGCAGGCTTGTCATGACAAACCTGAAAGTAAATGTAATTATTTTCACGGTATTGAAAACGCTGCCCACATTAAAGAAATATTCCGAAGTGCAAAAAGATTTATTCTCTGCAAATGAGTTATGATCTTTTAATGTTAACAACGAATTTAGCTTCACGCGGCATTTTTTGCCCGTCAACCTGAATCGGTAAAAAACGAAGAAATCTCACAAACCAACCTGCTTACTCAAATCATAGCAACCCAAAAATTTTAGTGCCTGGTTTCGCAACTTAATTTCAGCATAAAAATCCTAGTAACGAGAAGCTGAAAAACAGAAACAAAACAAGACCAATAAAATTTAATTTATATAAGATCTTTGGACTGAGGATGTGTAGTTTTACGTGAAGTCGAATTCCCTATAAAAATTTGCGTGTGTCACCTTAACACTGGCACTAAGTTATCTGTTGTGTGTTTCACTAGAAGCATACTATTTCGTCCTTCGTTCGCATGAGATCACGAAGTTCCTCAAGATTAAGATGGAGGAATTCACTCGTGCGATAGAGGTTTGCCATATTTCTTCGAATAAACTTGCGGCACTCTTCCTTCAGATCTCCCACATCGTAAAATCTGGCCGCAAGCCAAGATTTTATGCAATTGTCCAAGTGCTTGTTTTCAGATAAAAACGTGAAGCAGTGATCCAGCAGCCCTGAAATGGGAAACGCCGGCGTCTTTAAAAGGGAAAAACCATAATCGTTATTTTTCCAGAGTTCACGCAGTTTTTATAAAATACACAAGCCACACATACCGAAAGCTCACAAATGCCATACATAAAGAAAACCTGTCGTATTTAGGACTACAGAGAGTAAAATTGTCTTACAGACTGACGTCTTTGAATTGGACACACCCGGTTCGAAATTAGCTTTGTTCTTCATATTTCTTTGTTGAGGCATCTCGTTGCCACGACGCGCATTTCCGAAACCTGTATGCTGTGGAGACTACCACGGCAAAGTTCTACAGACAGCTTAATGAGCTAGAAACTCCTTCATGTGGTAGCGAAAGATAGAGTATATTACTGTGAATGCTCCAAAACACAAGAGCGACCTCTGTAGCAACACCTTGTGAAGTCGCTGATTTTGGGAATATGTGAATTGTACGTCACTGACTCTAAAATTGTTTGTGCAAGTGAAGTGTAGAAAGTGGAAAGGCCTTTCCACGTCAAGGCAAAGATATGGCGTCTTGCATTTTTCCGCTTGTAGCGTTTTCAAATCTGGGAATTCGTAGCTACAGGATTCACAATAAATGGAGCCAAAGAAAAACCTTTATTACTGTGCAAGTAGGAATGTCTTGAAGTCTACTGATTTGACTTACTGGGCATTCTGAGATAGTGAGCACATGCCAAAATGCTGTAAACAGTTTCCTTGTTCATTGCCACCCTGCCAGTGTAAATAAAAGATAAAATAATGCCGAGATCATCTGCACCAACTCCACTCACTTCCAAGCAATCCTGATTCTTTTCAATCATCTGAAAATGAACAGCAGGCTTGATTAGCGCAGACGAAACAAAATGTTTTGTTTACAGCAAAAACAAGTTTCTTCGGGCATAAATGTTTTAAAAACAACACGTGATCGAATTATGACCCGGGATGCAATAAATTGCTTTTTAATAAAGCTGTTGTACCTTGGTTGTAAACAAGGTGTCGAAGTATTCTGACTGCAACGCCACAATAGATTTGTGAACTGGAAACTTTCTCCCTTCCGAAACTAGAGTGACATCGCAATATTTCGCGTCCGATAGCCTTTCGCTGTGGACGAAAATAGACGTCGNCAGTTCAACCAGCAAAGCTTCAAACTAAATGTTCTAATAGCTCTGTAACGCTGTTGTAATCGAAGGGTGTATCCTTATTGTCAGCATGTGAGTTTCCAGCACATTTGTAACGATACAATTAGGGATTATCCGTTGGCCAACCATCCTTTAGGGAAGGCTTCGGCGAAAGCCAAAAAGAAAAAGTCACGAAAGCAACGTTCATGTTAAAAATTGTAACTCTCGAAAAACTTCTTGCCCATTGAATTGCTCGTAATGTTTCTGTGTTGCCTCATCGAGTATCATGCACACCTGATAAGGAACACAACTTAATTACATCCTAATTTACAAGCGTTTAGCCCTTACAGCAACCACACTATTTTTGCTCCTGCACTTAATGTAAAGATAATACGCACAACCTAGTAGCAAATCTTTGAAGGTTAACTTGTAAACCTGTTTAGATCCAACGCCATGGTTTTAGAATGGTAACTTTCGAACAACCTTTCTTCGTCGATGACTTTGGATACGTTGTCCGTACAACTGCCTTTGCTCTGTCCTGTTCAGGAAATAAAAACCGTAAGAAAATGTAAAGATGGTACTACTTCAAAACGAAACTGACCTTGATTGTGTTTACATGCCATGGTTGTTCGAATCTGTCAAAACTACCTTTCAAAAGTTTAATGCCTGGATGCTAAAAAATAAAAAAACAAAAAAAAACAAAACCCCTGCAATAAAACAAGAAATTTGTAACAATGCTAGAACAAAACTTGAAGTTAGGACAATTGCACAGCCCTTCCTAGTGTTCTGCACTCTCATGTCCATTTGGCACTCTCATGTGCAGTTGGCAAAATAAGTTACTTNNGGTACGTCGACGATTTACAAAAATTGCAAAAAAGTTTTTCGAACGACTCTGAACGAACATTCTGTACGTGTTCTTTGAGCGTTAAATCTTGTTTGAAGTAAATAGCACGGAAAAATTTGGAACAAATAGAGAAATTGGTAGTTATTACTGTACTTGACAACTGTGAACGATGTCGATTTGATGAACTGATAAATTTAGCCAATAAATGTAATGACGGCAAAGACTTAGGTTGACACAAGTTATGTTGCTATTTTTATTCTGAACAATGAACCTTAAAAGCACGCGCCAGGTTCATGTAGCAGCAAGATATTTTTCACCAACATAAATTTGCAAGTGTTCTTTCCAACGTTGACCATGATCTTATTTTCTGCTGAGTAAGTTATCTCGCCAATTTCATGAGCCAAACTTTTCAACAATCACCAAATTCAGCATCTTTTGATCAAGTGCTAAAAATGGCAGCTACACTCGCACTGTCTTTGACCNTTTTGGCTCAGCTTATCGACAGGAAATTACTGGGAAGTGGCAGCGCTTGCTCTACTGATTAGTAAAGCTTCGCCCACAGCGTGAAAAGCAAGAACGCGGCCCATGTGCAGTACATGTGCAGCTGATCAGGGGTTTTCCCGCGAGGGTCAGAGGAATCTTGTCCATTGCCAACACGATAACAAACCAGCTGTGAGCTCAGTGTTTAAAACGCGCAAGTTCATCTAAAAAACAAGCCTGATGAGTGGTTTGATGTTGCCAGGCTGCTGATGTAACAATTGTAACCTTACATATGCAGAGCAGAGTACATAAAGCAAATCGTTTAATTTTAACGACATATTTTACAGTAATTAGAAAACTGCTTTCGTTTTGTCATGATTTTACTTTACAGTGGACATTTTAAAAGCATACTGCGATAGGTGGTAACATATAATAGTCAATGATTTGTACGTAAAATGTGCAGACCATCTGTAAATGCAAGAAGCGCAGAATCTCTTCATATTTAAAGAATTCAGATCCTCTCCATTCAAATTGAAACTGCATCAGAAAAACTAAAAAGCGCTACGATTTGCGATCAAGTTTTATATTTGGTGCAAATTCTACTTCCTACAAAACTGAGGACAAAACAAAAAATAACTCCACAGCCAATTAGTTAGTGAACTGATTGATACAATTCGCTTCGCAAAGGTTGGCAAAATTTATGTGATAAGTATTGAAAAGGACAATATGTACTTAACTCTAGGCACTTGACTCAGGATTTGTGCACAAAAAGATGTATGCCAATTTGTTCGTAGCATGCAGCGATACAAATGAAGACGTGCATACAGTTTATGTCTTTTAGAGGGCAAGAACCAGTACATTCGCTATGTATCAGCTTTTTTGGTCAAACACATTAACCGTTGCCGTCAGACAAGCAACCAAGACATGTACCCTGAACGGGGATTTTGATTAACATAATTAAAAAATATATATCTACTCCTCTGCATTTGCAATTGTTGAGATAAATGAGTTTTTGTATTCTTTGTTTGAGATTTCTGTTCAGTCGGCTGAAGAAAATTAAGAATGTTTTTTACTCCAAGTATTTTTACTTCAAACTGGACAAGAACACGTAAGGTACACGTATGAACCTGCTTTGCGATTTTGATATGGTCGCTGCTTGTGAAACGAGAGTAATTGTGCCTCAAAGATGAAGAAGTGAAAAGGTATCCCAGTTTTCTGACCTTTCACCTCCCTAGACGCGAAAACAGTAGGATAAAGATGAACACATGTTTTGCAATAATGCTCCCTTTAATGACATTTTTAGTAAAGAATAAATTCTTCCGACGTGCATACAGTAGTTTTAGGTGCACATCATATTAAAAAAGGTCACTACAGATATTTCAAAAATCAAAAATAGGATTTTCCTCTGTAGTGCATCTACGTGACGTCACACATGCGGAAAATGCTTCAATAAGATGTTCTTTGCAATACCCTTTCCAGCAATGTCTGCGATTTTGGTACAGCTCGTGCGATTTTGGTGTACAAAAATAACTTTGGGCACGAACTCCAATAAGTCTTTGGCATTCATGGAATTTTTCTCCAAGGTTCGATAATTGCCATCCAAAATTTAGGAAGAGCGGCCGCGCTTTTGGCCCCTTTCCATAGCTACGCCCCTCCTAATGCTGTAATAATGATTTATGACCAATACGCTTATTTGTGAGCAAGTGTATTGGTTTTTACGGTCGCAAACAGTAACTAGTTCAAAACGTGTTTATCAAGATGAAACCATTTTGCATACAGCAAACCAGAAAAGTAAGACAATTCACAAAAGACGTGTATAGACGTTAATTTTTAGACGTTCCACAAGATTACATTCGAAACAGCATTTCACAGCGTTTATTCGTTTGAAAATGGGAATCGTAGCTGACACCTGTACATTCTGAAAAATATATTCACGTTTTTTTAATGAACCTAGAAATTTTTATTATAATTACGTTTTCAGTACGTCATATATAATTTGATTTTGATGAACTCATGATCCTTGAAACATCTCACATCAGGGGAATTAAAACGTGATTAAAAATAAACGTAGGAACTAATAATTTTTGAAGTAACGTAACATCTTCAAATGATTTTCTCAAGCTACCTTTAAGCAAGATAAAATTTTCACAATCACGGGATATACTGTAGAGTTGTCTTCAAATAGCTTCCGTCCTAAAATCCGATTTTGGTGTACAAAAATAACTTTGTACCCTTTTGATGTTGAATGATTTGAGTGCAGAATAAAGAACTATGAGAAGTGATTTTGCAGAGCTCGTGGAAGAGCATTTATGTAGAAGCGCTTGCTTTTCCATTAGTAATCGGATCGAGCTAGTATTCAAGCAAATTTAATAGGCCTATTTCAGACCCTTTACGGGAAACAAAATTGCCACTGCACTGTGTATCTTTAGCTTAAATTTGTCCAAAAACCTTTCTAGGGATAAAAAATCGTGACTACATACTTGTAAACAACTATTAAAAGCTATACGTTTGCTGCAAGCTTTCGAGGAATCAGAAAAATGAGCTCTGCTTTCATGACTCCGATGATTCAGATCTGCGTTTATTGGTTTCCAGGTAGCTAGTCTTCACAAACGAGATGAAGTTGAATCACTGATTAAATTTTTGACTTAGTCATCAAAACATAACAAGATTTAAAGAAATTGTTTACTGTCTCAACTTCGTCTACTTTGTTGAGACTAGTTACCTTGTTGCAGATAAAATAAGATTGTCGAATCTGACTATGTAGAAATAAAAACCTTTACCTTACGTTTGTTCAAAAAGTTACATAAACTAGTAAGTTACCCGAAGGCGACAGGAACGCTGTTGTTCTACGTCTGGTCTGGAGAGTTCCGCTTTTGTCAGGCGAAATAAAAGATGGGAAAAGTCGTGAAACTCGGAACTTGCTGAAAACCATGAGATGTTTCAAGACCTACTAGGATTGCCGGCCAGTGACCATCCCGATAGGAAATCGGGGATGAAAATCAACGATTCAAGTAGTGAAAAGCAAAGAAAGTCTTTTGTGATATTGGCAGTGCAACGTTGAATCCAACTATTGAAACATAGGCATTAGAAGAGTGCACACAAGACCATGCATAAGCGAAGCATGTCCGGGTTCCTGCTCCATGATATTTGGAATTGTTTATGGAATTTTTGGAATTGTTTATGTGCTCACGATTTGTGTTTGTGAAAAGTACGTTAACAGGCACAGAAAGTTATTTGCCTATAAAAATTATGCTTTGTGCATCTGCAAACCTCTAGCTAGATGAAGTGGTCATTGCAAGTCTTTCTCTCTTTTACTGTAGCGAATGCCAAGCCTTAGGATTTCATCCTGCATTTGCATTTGCAACTTGATTTGCCCACAATAGCAGCTTAATAATGCAGCTTGTTGCACAAACTTGATTCCGAAACAGTAGCGATTGCTTCGAATATATGTGATAATTGGTACTTTTATGAGTTTGTTTCTCTCACAGTACGGAAAATTAATTTTTCATTTGGTTTTCAAACGTTTCATTGGCTAATACAAATACCAGGCGATGCAGGAACAATTTGCAGCAAGAAAGAATAATTCTCATCAGCATTTTAACGCACTGGAGAGCTATACAGGAACAATTGACTTGCAATTGTGAACAGACGTTCCTTCCATTGACGTGCGCAGTCCAAAATACCTCAGATTGTGTTCATCGATAATGGGCAACTATTTCCACGGTAACAATTTTATGTAAAAAATAACTAAACAGGCTCCACGAGTGTCATTCACTGCAAAAAAAGCATCTCTGAAAAAATCAATTAAAAAATTATAAGAAGAAATATGTTTCCAAAGGGATGCATTAGTTGAGCGAAGAGGCTATGCGAACGCAACCCCCACCGTATTGAGAACGGGTTGAAAAAAATTTTTTATGAACTTGGGTTTTGCTTCCATGAAAATGACAAACCAACAGTTGTGTCTTGGAAAATTTTGTTCCTATGCTTTTCTTTTTCTGCAAGGAAAATCCTGGAAGAGTAAAAAAGCTAAAGTCTAAATTTACCCATATGCACTGAAGTTAGATTTATCCACAATAGAAGTAACACGAAGTCAGCTGAGCGGTACTGCACGCGTAGTTTTATATTAGGCTGTAATTGTAAACAAGTGGACTTTATATCTGCTCTTACACGGGAAATATTTTTTACGAAGTTCTAGGTGTTTCAGAGTTGTATAAGGAAACGTTTACGTTTATCGAACTCCGCAAACGTTATTTAGAGGTTACTTATAAGTAATATGTAGTTATATATTTTCCATTTCGCTTTTGAACTGTATAAAACAAGTGCTCATATACAGTTCGAAGTTCACATTTACCAAGAAAGTAATCTGAAGAAGAAATTGATAGGTAGGAAACAGGAGTAAGAATTAATGCAACCGCTTTAAATAAAACTTTGCTCCAGCAAAATGGCCCAGTGCAAAAACTAGCAGATTTTCGCCTTTTCTATGTGATCGCGAAAGAGTGCAATTTGAAGACGGTTTATTGTGGATATATCTGTAAACAGTTATGCTTTACAAAATGATTTGAGCTATCTTTTTGTTGTTTTTTTAAGATATATTAAAAATGTCAGTAGCTGCTACTCAGAGATGTTGCTAAAAACTGAACTCAATTTTTGAACGTAATTTTACAGGTTAATCAGAAATTTTAAGTAATTCCTGCACTATGAACGTTTTGCTTTTCCTAGTAAGCTTTTATCTCGTCATAGCTTATGTTAAATGCCAGGATTGCAGATGTATGTCAGTCTGTGATTCTGGAGACCAATCCCCGTCTCAGGGACATTTTTGGGTCAAAGGAGGGATTGATCGCTCTGAGCAAATAAGAAATGCCGGCGTCCCGGGAAAACGAGGACCGTTTGGGCCCATCGGGCCACCTGGATTGCAAGGTCCCAAGGGCACAAAAGGCGATCCAGGTTCTACAGAAGGCATTGAAACTTTTGAACAAAAAATACTCAACTATATCAATGGTAAGTAGTTTTAGGTAGAGACAACACCTCTGAGTTGTTAATCATATTTTAAAGTCGTTGATAAAATTATTAGAAAACTTATGACATCACTAAATTGTTTAAAATATCACTATCAGGTTCAAATTACTTGATGCTTTGACATNAAACCTATAGCTCTTGCAATCGTTGTCAACGCTGGTGAATATGTTGTCCAAATGCCGGCCCGGTAGGTACTGTGTCCCGGGAGAATGAAAGTAGGCACGCTAACTTTTTTGTAGTCAAGCCCAGTGGTGTAACTGACGGGGGAAAAGGGGCGAACCACCCCCTGGCAAGCTAAATGTAAAATCGGGCCCCCCTTTAGTTGACATTTTAATATTTAATATTCTTCAATTTGTTGTTTTTTGCGTTTTTCGGGGTGTTTTCTTTTTTTAATCTAGTGTGGACATCCACGACATCCAGAGATTCACTATCATTTCTTAACCTTTTTGCGCGTTTTGGCTAGTGGGGCCCCTACGGTGACTAGTGAGCCCCATTCAGCTAAGCTTTGCCCCCCCTGGCTCAAACCTCTAGTTACGCCACTGGTCAAGCCCAATATTGATGGTCGCTTTCTCTACCTGCAGCGTTGGTGGCTGTAAACAGTGTTACCCAAATGGTATTTTTAATAAAAATTGCAGTTTTGAACTGCTTTTTTTGTCATCTTCCTTAGTATTGCAATACTTTATGACAATTACGTCATACACCCCAAGTAACGTTGAAACTACGACACAGCCATGGGCGTCCGCAGGGGGGG
>JGI24159J19872_10006302_pt1 | contig 15440 bp, 12 predicted proteins | sample Ectturendosymbi4_FD_19872 | JGI IMG/M metagenome (IMG submission 19872) | reverse complement strand
TAAATGCTTCATCGATAAGCAGGCCTAAACCTATTGGTCTTTTTCGTGCCATGGGGATAAGCAAAACTCAATCCTGGCATTCTGTGCTTTTGCAGTAAATCGAGCTTCTGGTGGTCTGTCAGCCTGCACGGTGAATTTCGCTTCCACTTACCACCTTTTTGTGTAAACGCTATGGCAATATCGAAAACGAAAGGATTCTTTTCGTCAGCAACCTCATTTTCTTTTACTGTGGCTAGATTGCTTGGTAGGGAAGCTTTCAATGGATTAGCTATCATAGTCCTTGCATTTGCAGCTAACTGCTCAAGCTACCCTGTTTCTTCATTTTCTCTTGGGGTCTTAGATGAGCTGGCCTTGTTTTGTGGAACCTGATACAAAGTAGTCAATGATCGTGCTTTCTCGCTTTCGTTTTTTCGTTACTTTCATGCTTTCACTCATTACGAATTGTTTGTTTCTTTCCGTTCTCTTAATTTCGGTTGCAAAATAAACAGAATCAACCCGCTTATTGTTATTATGTCATCAAAATTACCTGCAATAACAAATATTATACACAAATTACTACGGGTGTTGCAGACTATTCCAAACGACAATTAAAAACCGTAAGGGCTCCACTTGAAGAGCACTGATCAAAACCGCATCCAAGTGACTATGCTCACTTGCTGCAACATACTGTACAGGTCAAACAGCACCACTGCACTATGCTGGCTACTGCCACCGGTAATTGTGCTGTAACAAACGTTACCAACAATGAGAACAAGTATTATGTCGTCACCTGAGCTGTTTATCTGGTCTCGAGTCCTCGATGCACCTGCACCGATGCCAGTGACTACGTCAGATCATTGTTATGTGCCACATTGTTTGTTGGTTCCGTATAGCGGTGCATTGTCAAAGTTTGACCAGTTTTGTCACTCAAGCTTTTTCTAAACCAAGCTTAGACTTGTTTCCTCGTTAATGTACGTATGCGGAAGTGATTGATCTACGCAATATGGTCCTGTGAAGCATTGGGTTCATTGCAAATCGCTATCGCATTCCCCCACAAAATTAGCCTGTGTCCGCTACTGGACAGGCTGAATGGTTGCGTTTGAAGCACGTCCCACATTGAGGATTGAGTAATTAAGGTAGGGGTGGATTAATGAGTTGTAGACAACTTTCGATACAGATTGTGTTGTATAATGTTTAAGTTTGGATAGAACTCCACAAGCTCATGATAGTTGAGTTTTTACCTTTTGTACTTGAGGTTTCCAGCTTAATTTATTGTCAAGAAGAACACCTAGGTATTTCAGGTTATCTTCGGGGGAAATGCTGTGGTTATTTGTAATAACTTCAAAGGAAGTAGGATTGTGTTTTTGACATTTTAATGACATAAAATTAGTCTTATTGTAGTTAATAGAAAGCTTGTTGGCTCGCGTGAGGCCACCCATGCGTCACTCACGGTATTGCCGTGGCACGTCGGTTGGGAATCTCTGCTGTAGAGGCAGATATAATGACGATTGCATCATCGACGAGAAAGAGCATTTTGAGATGTGTTCCGTTTTCATGAAGAACCTGGTGAGATGGTTTAAAAGCAATCAATAAATTCTGCCCAGTGGGAAAATTGTTTCTATACTCAATCTCCAGACGGCGCCTCTTTTTTATTCCTTGGGAACTTGGTCTTTTGCCAATTGAGCTCGTCGCCGACGGCGCCAAATATAAGGGGAGCCAAATATAAGATGTCCGCCAAAAAATTAAGGTTCTGGCATGCAGCAGTGAAACACAAATGAAATACATTTGCCAGGATACTGCGCTGACAAGAGTAAGTTTCAGTGTGTGTTCAGAAATATAATAAGTATCAACGAGGAAACGGTAAATAAAATAGGTTTTTGTATTTTATGGAAAAGGTAGAAAAACATTTTAAAGCTCCAAAGATTGTGAATGCTTACCTTCACTTTGACTGTTGAAGCTAACATTATCATGATTACTTTTGTGTTTTGTGTGGATCAGAGGCGGATCCAGGGGGGCGATTGGGGCGGTCGCCCTCCCTAAAACCTTCGAAAGTAACTTTATAAACTATCATTTTGTACAATTCGGAAAATAGCATTCGCGATATAAGGCCATTTTGTCGTCCATTGTTTTGTCACATCAGTGTTGTGAAGTGTATTTCATCTCTCTTGCAGTGGCGAAGCTGTTATGAGACTTGATTTAATCAAATAAGTTATAATACTGAAGGCGCCCCGCGCAACCTCACTGGCTGGATCCGCCCCTGGTGTGGATATCATCCTACCATCCTAATCATGGAATTGCATACAGCAAAAATAACTTTGAATGCCTTTGGTTCAATTAAGACTTCCTGAAGAGTACAACAAACCAGATGCAGATTTCGCAAACTGCGAAGAATTTTGGCTGAATCTGCAATTTGCAATGTTTGTCAGAGGCATTCTGGACAGAAACATTACCGACGTGAGCGATCAAACAAATTTGTTGGAATGGAACCCTATGTCGGACCTCATACAAGAAGTGGACCAGCACTGATTAACACAGAACATCGGAAAGTCAGGTCCTGAGCAAAGCGAAGCAGAAAAGGAATGTAGGCTAAAGACATTACAGAAAAAATTGGTAGAGCTGTTTACACAATCTACACCAAGGTGGTCCAAGACTGCAAGCATGNAGGGCCACAATGTGGTTTGAGGAAACATTTGCGGGCCGCAAAGAGAGGAACTTCATTGCAATTAAAAGACTCGTTTGCTGTTCCTTGTTTTTGGTTATAAAGTCAATATCCGCTTTAATTTCCGTAGTCGGCAGACGCAAGCAAGCATGCAGATTTCATCAGCCATTCTATTTGTGTTGTGTTTCAGTTGCGTCATAATTGAGAAAGCAGTTTCGAAAATCACGAACACGGAGCACATCTTCAGTGCAAAGTCTCTATAACGGGGGGAATTGCCCGGTTCCACCCCCTTGGTTGCGGTTCTGGTTACCTATCAATTATTTCAAAATGCTTTCCTACAAATTTTGTGTTTTTTTCCGTGTTTGGTGCTGCAATGCCTCTTTAAATAAAAACTCTGTCGGAACGGATATTAGGCTACTTGCAACCTCACAAGACACTGTGGTTTGCTCCCAGTTAGAATTTAACTTTCTGTTTTTCTCTGACACATCTCCTTTGACACTTACTTTTTGTTAAAATGCTATACTTGACTTAATATTACTTCATTGCTTCCACAATGCACTTCTAATGTAGCTCGAAAATTAATTAGAGTCTATGCTTGCAAAAAAGATAAAAAATAAACGCATGCTTTGAGGTCAGAGTACTGTAGCGTTAGCCTAGCCTAGAGGTTAGCTATTGTAACGTCATAAATTGTACAATGATATTGTTACCCCCTGATAGTTGTATATTGACCTGAACTTCAATGATGTGTGACTTAGCAGGACTGTCTTGCTAATACAATGTCTTTATGACTTTGTGAAATATTCGGCATAGAGATAGCGTTCGCGGACCGCAAGCGGCCCGCGTGGCTGTGTTTGGACCACACTGATCTACACCATCGACGCAAAAAGAAGGCAAGAAGTCTTGGAATCAGAGAAAAAGACTCCAAATTTGACATTCTTGTTAGTTAAGTAATGTATATCCAAAGACACGGAAAATATGGAACAAAGTTCAGTTTTCCGAAAGGTGTGTGTCTACTGAGGTGGTTGATTTTCTCGGTGCTGCATTCATGGAATAGTGCATGTTCTGAAGTTCGTTTTACGTTGAGAGTTCACGAGATCATGTTGAATTGTCGCTGTCCATGAAGTTTCAAGAAACCGAGTATAAACGAAACTGAATTTACCGGGTATAAACGAAGTTGAATTGACTCGGCACATAACCGAGTATAAACGAAACTGAATTTACCGGGTATAAACGAAGTTGAAATGACTCGGCACATAACCGAGTATAAACGAAACTGAATTGACTCGGCACAGTGCAGCGTTCACTGCCAAAGCAGCCGCGTGAACAGGCCCGGATTTACAATGGGGCTAGCGGGACTTAAGCCCGGGGTCCCTGGCAAGCAGGGCCCCGTATTCATTTCAAAAAAATTTAAAATCCCGCTGAAATAGCTTGCATCCTTGTCGCACAAGCTTTGCAAATGCTAGTACCTAAACACGGTTGTTCAACTAATCTCCATAAATCAAAGTACTGTATTTCGTATACATTTATAACGTTGTTAGGAGTGCTAATCATAACATAAAATTGCAATGAAAACGCTTAAGTTGAGGCCTGCTATGATCGTAGCTCATCTGCGCCTACTCTGAGAATGTGTTCAGACTGGAACGCGAGATTCGCCGAGGCTATTTTCAGGTCTATAGTTTAAGAATGCTAAACATTTTAAATGCTACAAATATGTTTTATCTAAACGCTTAACGTTCATTTTTGACACAAATGTTTAGAAACTTTTTATTCTTTACGATGAAACTTGATAAAAATCATCACATTTTGTGCGAGTTTTAACTTTTCACAGCTTGTTATATATTAATACAAAGTGTGGATTAGAAGAAGTTAAATTTGTTCTGTTTTGTTTAGTTACAGTAACATCTGATAGGCAGTTGAGAATTTTTACATGCTTCTACCCATCCACGCAACATTAGTGATATTGACCCCTTCTGAGCTACTTTCAGTTTGTTTCAAGCACACCACATACGCGGAAATGGTTTTGAACATGGTTTCATGAGAGTGCTGCATTATGCAAAAAGACAATAATTGTTACGTAATCAAACGATTGAACTTGTAATTTACAGTTAATTTCCCGAACGCTCTAGCTGACGTTCGCGCTGATTCGCTGAACAGTATAGTAGACAGAACGTGTGGGTTGTTAGGCACGGTGAGATCAGTCGACTAGTTGGTCTCCGCTATGTTTAGACCGGGTACTTTTGGTGGCTTCGTGGAATATCGCCTATGGTAAGAAAAGAAAGGGTTGTGAAGGCCGGAATTTGAAAGTGCTCAGTGCAAATTATGTACTAAATCATTTCGTCATAAGAAAGAAATGTTGAGAATGCAAGCGTCATCTGCGTCATTATCTGAGAAGCACAAGCGCAAAGCGGTTAGCGCTAGTCACGGTAATGACGACATTCACCACACCCGCAAAAAACATGATCATTTCCGTCCGGTGTCAAGCGAAAATTCTGAATTGCGAAATTCCTGACTTCACGCCATGTATGCATGCACGGAGTAATATTCTACGTATCAAATACGCTGATAAAACTGATGATTAGGACTTAGGGATTCGTGTTTAGGTAAGTGCGTCGGGTTAAGGTTTGGGTTAGGGTGAGAAAAAGAAAAATAATTGAGGTCAAAGACTAAGTCCAAAAATTTTCAGTGGTTCCAGTTATTCCCGTCCTATAGCTTGCTGTGGGTACCTGACATCAAACCAAAATGTTTTAATTTACACAACACACATCAAAAAGTAATTGCCAAACTTTATCTCTTTATTCTGAGAAGCAAAATAACAGACAAACAATAACAGGTCAGAAATTTCGCAGAGGTCAGAAACTTCGCTTGACACCGGGTAACACAGCTGGAATTGGAAAAGCTACCACTGTTTCCTGCCACAAATCCAACAAGGGTATGTATTGTCACCAGTCCTCTTCATAACCGATATGACGGGCCAGATTTAGCTGATGTAAGGTCCTAGGCCAGGCGTTCCCAACCTGGGGTACATGTAATCCCAGGGGTACATTTACTTATCTCAGGGGGTACATTCATTGTACAGTCACAACATATTAAGTTTGAGTCATAAAAATGGATTCTACCTTTATGGTTCTAAAATTATGAAGGTTATAATAAAAAGTTAGTGGGTTTTTGTTATTTTTTAACCTCAGAAATTTCAAGCGAATTGGAACATGTTGCAACGCTGTAGCTTCATCGTAGGCTATAGCCAAGGTAGCTAAAAATTGAGCGAAATGGCACTATACAAGGAGACAACAAAACTCACAGAAAATATGAACATTTTGAAAGCAGTGCCTGCCTGTCTGGGGTTGCATTGAAATGCATTGAAATTAACGCAAGTGGCGGGCAATAATACTGGTTAGTGCGCTGGGAGTAGTTAAAATGAACCAAACTTGCCCACAAGCCAACATGCTGGCAACGTTTTTTTTTACCACAGCCAGGGACAGGCGCTGGTGTAATCCTTGTCGTTTGGGGCCCTTTCAAAGCAGAGTACTTACACAACACAATTGCTGTTGGGGGCCGTTTGAAAGCAGAGTACTTACATACTACAATTGCTGTTGGGGGGGATTTTGGAAACGGGGAACTTACTTTTGATCTGCTTCGGAGCATATTATATGAGTGGGTAATACGCTTTTCACCAAAAAATGCGGAAATTACGCGCAAAACACGTCGAGGGGGCCTTAAAATGGGGGAGCCCGAGGCAAGTGCCTCGCTCGCCTCCCTTAAACACACCACTGATACTAGGCTTAGACCTATTTACCCAGCACCCAAAGTCAATCCATCAGATTTCCTGCCATGCCTGTCAAGCCGACAGTTTCCAAGGTTGAGGGGAGAACCCTAATCAGGAATTGTGGGTAGTCCACTACCCAGAAGCTTTTTCTTTAGCTAATTTCGCATACTTAGAAAAATGTTAGAAACCTGTGTTTAGATGACTTTTCCTAATTTTCAGAGGCGAATGTAATGGTGCCAGAGTTATTTTACAAAAATATCCCTGAAACCTATGTATAGGATGTATGAGTACTTTACTACCCTGGCAGGGGCGTATCCAGGGGGAGAGATCGCCACCTCTAAAACCTACGAAAGCAACTTTATTCAACATGATTTTTGATAATTCGGAAAACAGCATTCGCGATTTAAGGCCATTTTGTCGTCCATTGTTTTGTCACAGCAGTGTTGTGTAGTACATTTCATCCCTCTTACAGTAGCGAAGCTATTATGAGACTTGACTCCCAAATATTACTGAAATCGCCCCCCTTGACCTTACTGACTGGATCCGCCTCTGTACCCAAGGTTTAAGCCTAGATGTGTGGACAATTTTAGACACCTTACTAAGTTGACATTTCAATGCAATTTTAAGTGCAAAATCTGTTTGGCCAGATGCCCGCATATGACCAACAATATCTTATATGTGAACACCATGACTTAATCTGAAAAAAACGGATCTAACATGTGCATTACATTTTCTGCGCACAAACAAGAAATCCCCTTTAATAAACCTCAGTTTTAGTGGTACCCTGCATAAAATTTGTATGATGTATATGTTTCGCTGCGCAGATGCAATTTTGTTGCGAAAGTGATTAACAATGGACATATGGAAGTAACAAATAGTTTGCTCCGGAAATAACGGATGTCACGTGTCCCAGGAAGACGTGTGCAAATTATGGGTAGCATTATACCCTATTTTTACTGACGCGTATATGAATATAAGTATTCCTGAGAAGGGTTTGCTGGTGAATGACCTTTCGAGAATAGAGTTGATTACTGAATGTCTTGCGAAGTGGCTTCCATTTCTGGAGCAGGAGAATCCATAGAGCCCCACCTTATCAACAGTTTTACCACAGCGGCATTCCGTGCTTACAAAAATTTTGGCAACAGTTTGGAGCGCATTTGCGATACGAGCTCATCAGCGCTGAGCAGGTTTCCAACATTAGCAATTCTGACCAGGCAACAGTGAGGCTCTGCTGTGCAGCCAGTAGCCGACCTAAGGACTACGAGCATTGAGCAGGGAATTGAGTTAATCTCTGCAGGCATGGTCATCCCAGGCTGACTGTATTTCTTTTGTAGTGGTAATGAATAACGGTCTCCGGAACAAGGATCAGTTGTGTCATTTACTTCACCACGAGGGATTCCTTGTTACGAGAGGGAAACAAACCCTTGACGAGGCCCTTACAGACATGAGACGATGACAGGAAACATGGCAGAGACAGGTCTGTAGTGGAACGGAGGCCAAGGTCTCCATGTAGAATTGGTAGGGATCCTTGTGACCAGCTTTCTTTTCTAAAAGTCACATTGCATATTTTTTATGTTGGTTTTTATGGTAATGTCAAATGCCTCCAGTTCCTCTTGGCACTTGAAGTATGGGACACTATGCAGCAAATGTATTGGTTTGGAGATTGAAAGGGTAACTTTTTAAGATGCGACTTGATTAGCTAGAGATTTTCTATGATGTTGTCATTCTAAGCACTTTAGTTTTTGCCTCTAAGTGCAGTGGAGCAGATTCCTGATGCAAAGGGGATCCAAGTAACCGCCATTGTTTGGGGTCTGAGATTGAGAGAGATGGAAATTGAGGTAGGTGCTCCTGGAAGAGCTTACTTGTTTGGAGCTCATTGTTGTTTGTATGGTTGATAATGACTAATAAGCAGCTCGTATTTAGAATTTCTCCATGCCACTAGAAGATAGTCCATTCCTGATAATGGCAGCGTTGGTGAGCACTGTTCGTGGTCTCCACCAATACATCCACCATCAAGGTACCAAACGTGTGTCAGATTTTTGTCATTTTAACTCAGCTTTTTTGTCAAAAAAATTAGGGGTACGTACTTGTCTGTCGAAATGCTGAAGGGCTACATGGTCAGGAAAAGGTTGGGAACCCCTGTTCTAGGCTAATCCGCTTGTGAGGACTCCCTCTTCCATTGTTACGAGTTGGGGTCGGGGAAAATGGAAAAGCGTTAATCAATTTGCACAAAGCCGAAAATGACGATATGGACGTTCACTAAGTAGGCTACGCTCAATAAAAAAATTATAAATCTGTAGTAGAGTGCCCATGATCATTGCATCTGTTACTGCCTGCAACACAAAAGCTGTGAATGGCACAGAATTGTGGAAATCGTGCTTAGCTAGCGAGAATGGGATTTTTAATCTCCGTAAGCGAGACAACCGAAAATGTCACGGATAAATATTTGTCCAAGCATACAGCCTACGTATTTCATAAGTTTCACATCTATTTTTTCTTATCTGTGCTCAACAGTAGCATCAAAAATACGTAACTTCCTAAAGCAAAACAAGCTGCGCATATGTGTGGCGGCATAAACGCGTTAATAGCACAAGGAATTAAGGAGCTCAAGGGACACGTCACGTTACGACTCGTTTACCACGGCTGTGAAAATCTCGCACGTATGTCTGAGCTAAAGTTGCTGCTCCTTCCGAAATACCTCAAGTGAAACCCACCCAAACGGTTGCAACTGCTAGATTCACCACGCGCTCAGTTGTTACTTCCTCAGACTGAAAAGAATCGAGCATAACGAAAGCATCGCGCGAAAGGATATCAAGAGGCTAAAACTTCCCTTTTGTTGCCATTATTGAAATAACACGTGTTAAGAAATAAAAAGCTACAGTCATCAAAAGTGGTAAGAGTGAACACAGTCCAGTAAACAATTAATAATGTTTTCTACTCTACTGACCTGTTTCATAGCAAAATCATCTAGGATTTGATCAAAATTTGTTTGCCTAAGGATGAAATAGAACTTTTGCGGCAAATCTTGACTGCTTTTTGTACACTCGCTTGGAATTTGAAATTGTTCCGCAAAAATGTTGATTTTGAAAAGGGCCGCTTTCTACCCAATAGGATACGTCCTGTTCCTCATGTGACAATGACAAACCAACGTCTGTTATAGCAGCACTATGTTTGACATCATTTAAACCTGGAGTATGATCCAAGTTGAACTTTGTCTGCCTCACCAGAAGTGGGCTGAAAGTTCTGATCAACCTCATCATTTTCTCGTAGTTCTATAATCTCTACCTGTCCGATGTGTAACTCCTGTATTAGTTCCACAGTTTCATTTTGAGTCGTCATAATAGTTGTTTCCTCATAATTGCCTTGGTGTTCCACATTCTATTTCACAGTTTATATAATGTTTTCTTCCGACTGAATAGTAGTACCTGACTGGATAGCTCCGCCTCCACACTGATATCCTTGTGTTGGTATTACTGTGTCAACTTCATCACTGGCACCTGCTGCATCTGTCTGTGATTGATGCAATAAAGTAGTGACAGGTGTTAACTTTTTACCGCATTCACTTCAAGCCTCTTGCGTTTCCTAGCGCCACTTTCAAATATTTTGCTCATACTCAAATTAGAATCTGCAAGTGAAGAGTTTACAGCTGTTTTCACAAAATGAGGTCCATTACAGTACTACCAAAATTAAAGATGAAGTTTCTCCTGCATCAAATATACTTGGATATATGTATATTTTTTTGGAAGAATGGTTCTTTATTGACAGTTATTTATACGCCCACTGCAAAATGTAAAGAAATCTGCTTCCAAATCTTTTACAAAGCGAAGTTGCCTTTGCTAACATTAACAAATACGCTGCAAATACTAAAGCGCAATTTTATCCCTACCTTGACTGATGAAAACGGCTGTATATTTTGTTACACTTACATAGAAGAAAAAAATCTATAAATAAATCAGTGCTCGGTCACATGGCCAACATTACCGTCATCAGATTCAGATACATTTCTTTCATGATCAGCAGTCAGCAGTTATACCTCCCTTCTTGATCCGTATGCCTATTGGCGCTTCGCGGTTTGAATGAAACCATATTGCCGTTACAACTTCGCCATCGAAAACGCTCTGGGCTAGGTTTGAGCGAACAACTCTTGAGCGAGTTCTTCATAAACAGAACCAAATCTGATGATTAGGTAGTTTCGCCTAAATCTGACGAGGTCTAATGATTGTTCTACAATTATAGGGAGAAAAATTAGCTTAACGTCTTATCTAATTTAATATTTAACGACCATTTGTTAGCATAGGCGTAGCCAGGGGGGCTAAAGGGGCCATGGCCTTCCCACATTTTTGGAAAATATAGTCATTTTGTGCTTTGAGAGGCGTTTTTCCAAACAAAAGTGTTATTCGCCTAAAATCAAACATTTTTCCCAAAAAAATTTTTGGGCTGGCTACGCCACTGTTTGTTAGTTGGACTTGTAAATTGCGTCGACGTAAATCATATGCGGTGCAATTCTTTCTAACGATTAGCTTTCTCAACAGGTAACATTGTAGATTAAGATCTAAAGATGCATTTCAGAGAAGAAAAAATGTCTTAGAAAGATCTATTTAAACCAGAGCCGAGGATACCTCCTTTGCAGGAGAAATGTATGTTCTATTTAAAATCATGTTGGTTGATTTTTCGCTGAGAAAGGGCTTTTTTAGATGTATACTATTATTAGCAAGAATATATACATAAAAGCAGTTAAATTGAAACAATTAATATGGTTTTAGCATCAACAACTCGAAAACCAACGGTTTGAATGAAACCATATTGGTCGTTCCCGAAAAGGCGTTTTCATTTCAACAAGATTCAATGAATGAACTGACCGTAGTGTCGTTATACAGCTCGGGCTGTGTTTACTGAATGGTACCGATTGTTGCGTGTGAAGAAGGCGAATGAACTTGTGGTTGTTCGTGTTTGATATGCATATGGCCAAAGCTAAGGTTGTACTACAGATAAGAGGCATGCGTAGGGCCAGACCTCTCCACAACTGATAATACCGTTTTTACCCATTTTTTCAGCAGCAAACTTGCAATAATTTTGAATGTTTTTGTTTCCATGACAACCAGATCGTTAAAAACTCATTCTCAAAGGTTGTAATAGAAGCATAAGTTATGTAACCATGGTCTTCCAACATAAAAAGCAATGTGACGAAACAAATGAGACAATTTTCGACACTACTTGCAAAATCCAAATTTTAAGTAGGTGGTCTTAAACTTTTAGCGCAACTGTAACTGCGGGAAGCATCAGCACATGATTTCACAAATAGCAGCAGACATGAGAAAGGTATAGGGAAAAACACTAGAAGCAATGGATTATGCATCAGCAGTTTCCCCGTCAATAAACTGTGACTGATTTTCTTGCCGCCATCTTTGTGGCCTATAACTATGAAAAATAGATACACTTGCAAGTTTTAATCGTCGCAGAAAAATGAAAGCAGAAAGCAGGCAGATTCCTCAGAAGCTTGCCACAAGGCTAACGTTTGTTTGCAGTATGAAAAACTATGCAATCCCAAGCAAAGTTTATCCTTTACGCTGTGGGTTTCTTCGAAACACGTGCTTGCTTGCAAAAAACATGCTAAATTTGTCCCTTGTTTCGCATTTAGAGCACAAACTTTGTAAATAAATTCACCGCAAACAATTTCAGAGCAGATTACAATTTTCGAGATAAAGTGCAGCCGCATTTTTGCATAAATCTGCAAATGTTTCAACACCGAAAATCCCGGGTTTGTTTGATTGAAATATATACTGTAAAAATGACCTCGAATTTCAACTTATTTGTAATAGTGCAGTGTTTTTTTCGAAACACACACCTCATCAACAAAAACACATTCAAACAATTGTGTTCGCTGATTTTTGCTTGCCTCGGGAATTAGACCTTCATCATCTAATTCTGTAGTTTGTGGACTTCCCAAATTTACATTTTTGTCATCTTTACTCAAAGCATACAACAACACCACTTGTCAGTCGAAATTAAAGGATAGAACATAACGAAAAGTTTCAGTTCTTTGATAGTGAACAGTAGCTGACAAAGATAGAATAGAAGCCCTAGCATGTATAAAAAACATGCTGGAGTCATCAAAATAGAAAAAATAGGTTTTTTTATTTCACAGAAAACATACAATGCAGTCTACTGTACAGAATGTTGATAAATAACTGACAAATCTAAACTTATTAATGGCTCAACGTTGCCGTTATGGTGACTTATCAACTGTTACTGAATGCCCTGCACTTCACTTATTCTGTGCCACAAGTTTCTCTGTGGCTGCTGCTGCTAAAAGTGAAGGCGAGTGAGAGTTTGAAAATAGATTTCGTCAGGATAAGGAACAGCCACTGGAACAGACCCGTAGCCGCGTTTTAATATTTGGGGGAGCAGAGTACATTTTTGGGGGGTAAAATTTTTGTTATTCTTATGTTTAAAAAAATTTTCTGGGCAAAACACAATTGTGGGGTCACAAAAATTATTTGGGGGGAACTCCCCCCATGGCGCCGGGCCTGCACACGAACGGGCAACAGTGTCAAAAGTAGAGCTGCATTTTGAAGTCTGAAAAAATAAAAATATGTTCAAAAAAACAGACAAAAATTTATTCCACAAGGCATTGCCATTTGTCATCTCTTCGGGCATCAATAAATAGCCCATTAACTTGAACTACATTTTCATCTTTTTTGAACTTTACAGAATAGCATTCTGTTTTTAGAAAAGTTTTCTTTTTACAAATTGCTTATACGAACGCTTGGACCAGTTATTTATTTGCAACACTGATCAGGGGCGGATTCAGGGGAAGGCTATTCGGGCGATCGCTCCCCCTAAAACCTGCAAGTAACTTTACTCACCATCATTTGTGCCATTCGGAAAAAAAACATTCATGATATGAGGCCATTCCGTCGTCTATTGTTTTGTCACAACAGTTTTGTGAAGTATACAGTGTACTTCATCTCTCTTGCAGTAGCGAAGCTATTACGAGGCTTTACTACCAAACTTTACAGAAATCGTCCCCCTAAAACATACTGGCTAGATCCGCCCTGACACTGATAGATTTTTGAGTGGGTTACAAATAACTTTTTTTCCAGCTGCAGAACCTCTTTTCCTCGCCATAACTCAGACAGTTAATTCTGACAGCAGTTAACACTGTTTTGGTTGTGAAAAAGAATATAGATTGTTTAGCGTGAAATCACTCATTATGTTAAATCTTCTTTTACGCTTAATAGCACAGTACGATATGGACTCGATTACGATGTAGAGCCATAAAAATGCTTCAAGCTTTTAAGTAAAGTGATTTTCTCGATTGGTGAACGAGAGTAAAAACGCAATTGTAATAATACATGGATCAAACTTAAAATTGCACTAAATTCTATTCTTTGATTACTTTAAACTACCACACTTTTCCCATTCTCGATGATCAGGTTCGCAAGTTGTAATGTTCACCGTGAACCGCTGAAAGCAGCTTGGCTAATATTATGAATATTGAAACAGCGGCAAAAACTCCAGGGTAAAGAATCACACTCATTCTGCAATGGCGAACATCTCTGAAGTATAGGGAAATCAAACTGTACGTATTCAAAGCAATGAAGTGCGACTACGAAGAAATCTGATTTGCTATGCAGTTTCGAGAATCGATTCTTGAAGTCTGCGGTTAAAATCAGGTTTCGTAGTTGCAGCCTAGACCTGCATTTGCCGATGGGAAGGGAGAAGGAGACTTTTTAGTTAACTTCGATCTATATACATTTTGTAGGCTCGAGAAGTCTTAAAGTGATGATTTTTGCAGCTTTACAAATCCAAAAAAACATAAGCTTTTCAAATGAAACAACATACCGTATATCACGCCAGTGCTTTACAAGGTACAGTTGCTATCTTCAGCGTTCATGAGTTGCTTGTGCACAGTCGATGTATCCTTAAAAATATCAAATGTTTTGCATTAAGCATTGGCGAATTAGACTTCAATTTAGCAACTTCACAGTGTTCATTAGGTCAAGGCCTTCTCAAACTTTTTATTCTGCGACCCATTTTGAAAAAGGTTTTTCAATGCGACCCCTTGATAGAAAGCCTAAATGTTGATGATACGTGTAAACATCCCATTACAAATATCAAGAGGCATTTGTGTCTATGGTGAAATCATGCAAATGCACACAATCCACGAAAGTAACCATACAGTAATGAAACTACCACGTAATGAAAATAGTAAGGAGAAAAAATATCAACAGAAAAACAATTCAGTTTGTAGAAGCTATCAAGCACAACTAACGGGATGGATGCGCTTGGTGATTTTTACACAGACCATCCATTCGTATATTGATACAAGACAACGCAGGACGAAGGAGATTCTCAACATTTTTCAAACAGAACCGGTTTTTGGACTTGATGATTATCAATTTTGAGAATGCGGCTTCACACAAATATGCTGCGCAAAAAGCTAAGGGTTTATGATCGGCTAGATCAGAAATGACTGGGCATTCATTTCCTGTTCTTATCCAAAAATTACATGAACTCTGTTTTGAAAATTCCAATTGCAAACTTATCGTTTAATAACTCCGCAAACTCATCCTCGGCGTAACAGGTGTGTTGCCTCCTGAAATTTCAATTATGTATGATTTGTGATTCCATCTTTTCCTGATTCTAAGTCCAAAGTACTTTTAAAACTGTGCATGACGCTTTTAACTTTAGTCTAACACTACTGAGTGTGCTCTCAAAGCAGTTAGCCTAAACTCTTAGAAGACTAGACGTAGAGTTCTAAACACAAGCATGCCTTCGTGCCGGAATGAATGCAATAAAGTCAGTATTGGTCAGTACGATAAAAACAATCATTACCTAAGAAAGCATAACTTGTGTAGCAGACACCTTATGGTCTGTACATTCATTCCCATAAAACAGCCAAAGAGCTCAAGAAACAAAAGAACAAGTACACACTGCAACCAGCACAGCTCCAAGAAAAACGTGACTGCTATGACGAAGAATATCCGGCTGTTGCCTAGCAACGAAAAACAAACGGCTTGAAAGGACTAATCCAAA
>JGI24159J19872_10006301_pt1 | contig 15441 bp, 5 predicted proteins | sample Ectturendosymbi4_FD_19872 | JGI IMG/M metagenome (IMG submission 19872) | reverse complement strand
GTTGATGAAACTGTTAAGTCTATCCCAGTTTTATGCTCTAAAATAAACAAATTAATTAATTAGCTAATTAGTCAAATATTTTGACTAACTTACATCACAACTTTTGAACCCGAAACCCTAGCAGGTCATCCAAAGTATCAAAAGACTCGGATTGTAGCCTAGTTTCCAGTAAAAACTTCAGCAAAATACTACCACCTGACGGTTAGCGCCCAGGGCAAGGCAAAGTGGGCCAAGGTGGCCTAAAAACCCTCCACTTATGACGTCACTCACAAAAAACTTGTATTCCCCAAGCAAAAAATTTTTATTCGAGTGCAGACTAGAAGACTTGCTGCGTCTTTTGAGACTTTTACCGGGTCTGTAGAGCATACCAGACAGGAGAAATTCCCGCGCAAAGCCATGTTTGTTTAGGCGTTTTTTTTTCCGAAAATCCCCAAAACCACACGAACGCCAAAGAGTTAAATGTCAGAAAAGTGTTTTAAAAAATAACTTTTTTGTTTGAATTTTCAACCATTAACATATAATCTTAAGATGAAGGTTTGTTGAAAAGAATCCTTAAAGATATTGCACAATGTTTAAAGAGTATTAGGATTATGTGCAAAAGAGATTATGGTTAAATGAAACAACCAATGAACAATATGCTTCTGCTTTGCCGTTCTCAACCAGAATAAGTAGGTTGATTTTTGTTATCATTTAGTTGCATTATGGCATTATAAGTTATCACTTCAGGTAGGGTATGGTTTTTATTACTTTAGAACTAATTTTTTGACTGAGATAATCATGAAGAAGTCAAGGTTCTTCCAATGATACCTTAGTTTAAATTTCTTCTACTTGGTCAGCAACTTCAGAGGACATCAGCAAGCAACACAAAGCATATACTAAAACAGAATTAAGCTTCTTTGGCAAGATATATTACCGCATTTTTCAGACCATAAGACATACTTAACACATTCGCTGCCACTGCCAATGCACGAAATTTTCGTACTTTGATCTTCCGCATTAGCCACTGTTTTGTTCCACTTTGCAACTCCATTTTTTTGGTTGGGGTGCGGATTTTTTGTGAGTGACATCATAAGTCGAGTACTTTTTGGCCACCTTGGCCAACTTCACCTGGCCCTGGGTCCAAACTGTTAGACGGCAGTATTTTGCTGAAGTTTTTATTGGAAATTAGGCTATAATCCGAGTCTTTTGATACTTTGGATGACAGCTGGGGTTTTGGGTTCAAAAGTTATGATCTCAAATAATAAAAATATTTGACTATTTAGTTAATTAGATAGTTCATTAACAATTGGCTTACAGCTGCTTTTGAGGAAAAAAAACAACACCTAAACGCACGTGGCTTTTCGTGGGAATCTCCGCTCCTATACGGGTTACCAACCTGGTTGAAGCGTCAAAAGACGCGGCAAGTCTTTTCTAGTCTGCACTCGAAAAAATTTTTTTGCTTGGGGAATGCAAGTTTTTTGTGAATGACATCGTAAGTGGAGGACTTTTAGGCCACCCTAGCCCACTTTGCCTGGCCCTGGGCACCAACTGTTAGATCATAGTTTTCCCTGAAGTTTTTACTGGAAACTAGGCTACATCCGAGTCTTTTGATACTTTGGATGACCTACTGGGGTTGTGGGTTAAAAAAGTATGATCTAAGTTAATAAAAAATTTTGACTAATTAGTTAATTAGATAATTAATTAATTTGTTTATTTTAGATCATAACTTTTGATCCAGAAACGCTAGAAAGTCGACCAAAGGCTCAAAAGACTCGAGCTTAGTTTCCAATTAAAACTTCAGCGAAACACTTTGGCCTAGCGTTTGGGCCCTAGGCCAGGCAACATGAGTTAAAATGGCCCAAAAACTTCTTCATTTATGACGTCACTGACAAAAAATCCGCACCCCCCAACAAAAAATTTTTTTTCGAGTGCAGACTAGAAGACTAGCCGATCCGTTTGAGCCTTTGAACAGCTCTTTAGCACAATCATCGGCGGAGCCAGGGCGTTGGTAAGGCAACCGAAAACTGCTATTTTTTAGGCTGAAATCAAAGTACGAATATATGGTACGCCTGCTCTCAAAGTGTTAATTTGTTTATTTAAGATCATAACTTTTCAACCAGAAACACTAGGAAGTCGATCAAAGGCTTAGGCTTGACCTAGTTTCTAATGAAAACTTCAGCGAAATATTTGGCCTAGTGGTTCAGCCTTAGGCCAGGTAACAACATGAGCCAACATGGCCTAAAAACTACTTCACTTATGACGTCACTAACAAAAAATTCGCAACCTCCAACCACAAAATTTATTTTCGAGGACTGGCCGATCCGTTTGAGCCCTTTAACAGCTCTTTAGCACAATTGGCAAAGGAGCTATGTCATTGGTAATGCAACTAAAAACTGCTGGTTTTAGGCCACAATCCAGGTATGATATATTCATAGACCGGCTCTCAAAGTGTTAAGCAAGCATGCCAATATTCCATTGCATTATTTGTTAACCACATAATAATCAAAATTCTTTATTTTCACTATCTATGAATACGAATCCTGTTACAGCTATGAACCAGACACTATGGTCTTAACAGAATATATTTCGCGTAGCAGGTAGGCATCATCGGCTCTTAATCAAATATAATTTTTTTTTCTACTGAAATGTGCATATGCAGATTAGAGAGCAAGGTGAGAAATATTTGAACTAGAAATTGTGTCACAGAATGAGCAGCGGTCAGTGCTAAGATATTATCTATGCAAGCAAAAGTAGTATATTAACACCTTTGGAGCCGGCCAAGTTTCTCTTGGTGTCCAGTAATGTTCGAGGATTTTGCACCAAACAGATCACATGTGGCTTTGCACAAGCGTAACTCTGGTGCCAAAAGCACTAGAGAGCTGTTCAAATGCTCAAAAGACTCAGAACATCTTCTAGTTTGCACTCGAAAAAAATCTTTTTGGTTTGGGGGTACGGATTTTTTGTGAGTGACGTCATAAGTGAAGGACTTCTAAGGCCACCTTGGCTCACCTCACCTGGCCTTATGCCCAAACCGTTAGATCGTAGTATTTTGCTGAAGTTTTATTGGAAATTAGGCTACAAGCCAAGTCTTTTGATACTTCAGACGACCTGCTGAGGTTTCGGGTTCAAAAATTATGATCTCAAGTAATAAAAATATTTGATTAATTAGTTAACTAGATAATTAATCAATTTGTTTATTTTAGATCATAACTTTTGAACCAGAAACACTAGGAAGTCGATTAAAGGCTCAAGCCTAGTTACCAACGAAAACTTCGGCGAAATACTTTGGCCTAGTGGTTGGGCCCTAGGCCAGGTAAAATGAGCCAAAATGGCCCAAAAACTGCTTGACTTATGACTTCACTGACAAAAATCTGCAACCCCAACCAAAAATGTTTTTTGAGTGCAAACTAGAAGACTTGCTGAATCTTTTTAGAGTTTGAACAGCTCTCGAGCACAATCAGCAAAGGATCTATGGCGTTGGTAAGGCAACCGAAAACTGCTGGTTTTAGGCCCATTTCCAGGTACAATATATTCATAGACTGGGTCTCACAATGTTGAAACGTATAATTTGCCCATATTGACTAAGTCTTTGCAACTCCGTAACTCACTAGTCAATTGCGCTAGAAAGCTGTTCAAACCCTCAAGACTTGGCAAGTCTTCTAGTCTGTAATGAAAAAAAGATTTTAGGCTTTGGGTTTCGGGTCTTTTGTGGGTGACCCGATAAGTGGGATTGATTTAAGCTTTTTGGCTGAAGTTCTTAGGCATTGGGCCTCAACCACAAGAATGAAGCATTTCGCTGAAGTTTTTAGTACAAACCAAGCTAAAGTCCAAGCCATTTGAGCCTCTAATCGGCTTCCTAATGTTTCTGGTTCAAAAGTTATGACCAAAAAATCATAAAATTGATAATTTTGCCCTAACTTTTGAACCAGAAATGCTAGAAAGGTAATGAAATGCTAAAAAAACTCAAATTTTAGCCTAGTCTCCACTAAAAACTTGAGCAAAATACTTTCCTCTTGCAGTTGGGGTCCGGGGCCCAAGAACCTCAGAAGAAAAGACCTAAACCTATCCCTTTTATGACGTCACTCACAAAAGGCCTTAAACCTGAAACTTAATAATTATTTCTTCATTGTAAACTAAAAGACTCGCTGAGTCTTTTAAGGGTTTGGACAGCTCCTAGCACAGTCTACTGGTGAGCGATGGAGTTGCAAAGTGGCGTGAAAACAGTGGCTGAATGTGTTATTTCCAAGTACAATACTGTATATTTGTACACCGGCTCCCAACGTGTTAATAACAGACTACCAAAGATTAAATATCTAATCACAGCAGGAAAAAGCATACATGCATAATTACAATTGAAAGAAAGTACAATGAATTAACAGTTGTGTTTTTAAAGTTGCTGGTTCTTCTGCTCTAAAAATTTTTTTTCGTGTATTGAGCATTATTAAGTCAACAAGCCAAACACACATTAACAAAAGTTTGACATGGCATTTGTAACATGAAAGATTATCACATTTATTTGAAACCTTAGTAAAAATGCAAAAACTATTATTTAACATATATATAATCATAATGGAACCCGGCAAAAAAATTATGTCATCATAACCAAAACTTCATCCTTTTCACTAAACTTGCTGTTGTATATTGATAATTACGTACCATTATCATAGCTTATTTTTCATACATGCATACTCCCTGTATGTTTTGTTGTCTAACTTTATATATCCATCAGAGTATGTTTGCATACAAGGGCAGTTGTTTTCACAACACTTAAAACAAATTATATAATTTACTAGTTATTGCATTGTTATTTCTTAAACAACTGTTCAAGAATTTGACCTGATTCTGTTCCATTTACAGATAAATAGAGTATTTTTAGCAGAGACTAGTCATAAAAAATGGTTATAACAAAATTAATGATTTAATAAATCTTAGCCAACATTTTATATTGCAAACATATTTAACACCTTTGGAGCTGGGTGAATTTTGCTTCAAAAAGAATAATTCGCTCACATTGGCCAAGTCTTTGCAACTCCGTAACTCGGAAGTCAATTGTGCTAGAGTTGTTCAAGCCATCAAATGACTTGGCGAGCTTTCCAGTTTGCAATGAAGAACATTTGTTAGGTTTTGGTTTTTTTGTAGGTGATGTCGTAAGTGGGTTTGAGGTTTAGCCTTATTGGCTGAGGTTGCGAGGCACTGGGCCCCAACTGCAAGAGAGAAGTATTTCGCTTAAGTTTTTAGTGCAAACTACAATATTTATTTGAACATAATGTGCAAAATTTTATATCAAAAACAGCAGCACAAAGTTCAGTGCACGTTATAAACGAGGTCTTAAATTTTTATGCCTTTACACCAGAGGTCACGAGTTCAGGTGTGCATAATAAACAAGTCATACGCAAGAGAACGCGCAAGTATGGTATGTTTCGTATAGCCTGTTTAAGCATCGCGCAGGGGTGCAAAATCTCGGTCGCGCACTCGCACTGCACGACTAAAAATTTGGTCAAAAGAAAAAGAACTTTAAACCTTCGTTACAAAATGGCAGCATGCCTAATTTTCACTCTCGCTGTATCTGTGTTACACGGCGTTGGGTAGCTTCGGCAAGCAGCCGTGCTTTTCTGGAATTCGATGCACGATGCATAACCTGGATGTAGAATGCGGCCCTAGTTCTTTTCGTATAACAGAGCTTTTGTCAAATGGGACAAGCGCTTCCTAAAACGGGCGTGTTAGCGTGTGGTATCTGTGGATACAATGCGCTGTAGGTAAACTTCCCTGTTTGCAGTTTCAATGCTACTTAGGCTCTATGATGTAATAATACAAAATGTTGCAACATAAAGGACGACTTAGACGTTGCAACATAAATGTGTTCAGTTCGAGCATTGCCTGTTTCAATTCAGTGTTTTCACTGGTAACATTTTTATTTCGATACCTGGAAAAAAAATTTATACCAATTTTCAATCAAAAAATTAAGGGTGTGCATTATGCTTGGATAAATACGGTTGGCTGAAATCTAACCTTTTAATCTAAAGCCTTTTTTAAGGCTTTGATTGGCTTCCTAGCGTTTCTGGTTCAAAAGATATGACCAAAAAACACAAAATTGGTAGTTTTACTCTAACTTTTAAACCAGAAATGCTAGAAGGCCAATCAAAGGCTCAATGGACTTGGATTTTAGCCTCGTTTCCACTAAAAACTTGAGCGAAATACTTCCCTCTTGCAGTTGGGGCCCAGGGCCCAATATCCTGGGCCAAAACTGCCTAATCTTACGGCATTTATGACATCACCTACAAAAAACCTACAACCGAAAACCTAAAAATTGTGTTTCATTGCAAACTAGAAGACTTACAAAGTCTTTTAAAGGTTTGGACAGCTCTTTACCACAATCAATTGGCGAGTTATAGAGTTCCAAAGTGGTGTGAATTCAGAGTATGATACACTCGTCCACCGGCTCCCAACATGTTAACAACAAACCACTAGACTTCACAGGTCTTTAGTTATCTATCAAATGAAATTGAGTATTAGCTGGTAAACATTAATCACTTGCTTTACCTAGGGAGAGAGATGACATTTAAATTCCTGATGCACTAAGCTAAACCTTAATAATTAAATGCATAATATTACAACAAATTATGAGCAAAATATGCTTGACTAAAGAAATAATCTTGACTATAAAACTAGATCAACTTCACGACATAATTTAGCTTGCAATATCTAGATTAGTGTTTCTCAACCTGTTTACTTTGGTGGCCCAGATAACTTTTGGTAAAAATAGGGTGGCCCACTAACTTTCAACTTGAACTTTGCTTTTGCATGCATCAAACACACATTTATTCTAAGTAGCAAATATATTCTTGTATATGTGCCAATCACGTTATAATCTTGTTGGTGAACACAATGAATGTGTTTCCAAACTGTTGTGATTATAGACATTTTTTTCTTAACTCGAAATAATGCTTGAAAACTGCACTATAGGTTGAGAAACACTTAAAGATTTTTAAATATTTTATGGTGGAACCTCACTAATGTCTAGAAGTATAACTTTTTTAACTTGCCATGAAGTTTCTCCTCTATATTTTCAGCAAAAATGCCTATAGTATCACATCAATGTTAGGCTAACAGTAACACTTATCTACATTACTTGCATGATTTATATGCTTCAACCATGTCAATGAATTAATTTCAAACATTAAAAAACATAAAGTAAAATCAGTACACTTTTGCTGAGCTTTTAAAGCCTGTGATAAATTCTAAAACATGATTTACAATGATATTTCACTTTGACTATTTATTCAGCCTAAAGTTACTGTAGCTTATGGATACAAAAACTTTAAATTGCTGTCATGTTACCATAGCAGTAAAATTACATTTAGTAGATAAGTAGCCCATAATTATAATATATATATACTAAATTAAATTGATGAATAATAATCAGCTAAACTGATTCATCCATTACTGTACCTAAAAAAGGAGATGATAACTTAAGGATATAGCCTACAATAAGCCTTAACCAGTTTAAGACGTAAAGCTATATTACTATTAATCATTAATATACATTAATTTAATGTATACTTTTCTTTTAGCACAACAAAACTTTTTAGATTGTCTATCTTTAATTTTCTGAAGTTTTTGGCTACTTGTACTTCCAAACACCAGAACTTTCTACTCCTTTTTGCTTCAACCCTTCAAATGCTAGAATGTGAACCTGCTATAACAGTTCTTAAATACATTGATCCACTTAACACACGTCTCTAAAAAAATACATCATGCTTTTATAAATCTCCACCAATCCATAACACAAGTTTGTTTCACATATAAATTTCATCTTGATTTTTTTTATCTTGCATTTAGTAAAGCTTTTGGCCATTGCAAACACCAGAAAAACTTTCTACTGCTATTTGCTTCAACCCTTTATTATAAGAACAATCAGCTAGAACATGAACCTGCTATACAGTTGCTTTCAAATACACTGATGTTTCTTTCTTTATACTTGAACACATCTTCAATGAATTTTCTGTTTCTAAAAAAATATCATGCCTTTCACAATCTCTGCCAATCCATATACTATAAAAAGTCTCACATAAAAACTTGATCTTTTTTATCTTGCATATTCTAAACCCTTCGACCACTCCAAACACCAGAACTTTCTACTGCTATCTGCTTTAACCCTTTAAGAGCAATGCTGGAACGTGAACTTGCTATTGTCTTTAGTTTATACTTGAACACATCTTTGAGTTTTCTGTTTCTAAAAAAATATGATGCTTTTCACAAATCTCCAACAATCCATAATAAAAGTTTGTCGATTACATATAAATTGTATCCTTTTTATCTTGCATTTTCTAAAGCTTTTGGCTACTGCTAACACCAGAACTTTCTAGTGCTATTTGCTTCAACCCTTATATGAAGAACAAGGTGGAACATGAACTTGCCATATATAGTAATTCTTAATAAAGTTATATAATGCATTGATGTTTCTGTCTTTATACTTGAACACATCTTTACTGAATTAATCTCTTCTGTTTCTAAAAAAAGAGCATGCTTTTCACAAATCTTCACCTATCCATGAAGGTTGTCTCACATAAAAACTTGATTTTTTATCTTGCATATCTTAAAGCCTTCAACCACTGCAAACATCAGAACTTTCTACAATACTGCTACTGTACCTGCTTCAACCCTTCAAGAACAATGCTGGAACATAAACTTGCTAGTGGTTTTCAAATACAAAACTAAACAACACATTGATGTTTCTGTCTTTTATACTTGAGTTGAACACATCTATTTAAAAAAAATCTCATCTCATGCTTTTCACAAATCTCCACCAATCCATATTTAATCAAAAAGATGATTACAGAATGAAAGTTTCAGCTCCCAAGCGGCTTGCCATAGATTGAAATCGATGCTGGTAGATCTATTGTGATCACACAAAGCTAATTGCATATGTCAAAAGCATTATAAATTCTGATGGCACTAGGAAGCATTCAAGCAATAATCAGTCCCTATGATGAAACAATACAATTTTTGTTGCACCACAATAAACAATGCAATACTACCACAGAAAACTTTAGGGACAGGTTATTATTCTAATTCTGGCTATGAAAAGTTAAGTTATTTATTGGCATTCTGTAGCTTGAACCTAAAGCTTGCTAATTAAGTGGTTTTTTGTAGATTAAGTTGTACTATATAGACACATCACATGAAAAGTTCCACACTCTTAAACAGGCACCATGGATAAGCAATAAGGCATTTGCCAGACTACAGTTCTGAGTGAGTTCAACAAGTTAATTAACTGCTACTGTTTTGCAAATATTGAGAAACGTGAGCTAGAAATGTAAGCTCTCTCTCTTAACACAACGTCTAGAAGGTGCTGCTGAGATTATACTTCTTGCCAGTAGCAAGAAATGAAACAACTGCTTATGCCAGGCAAGAACTCAAGACCGTGAAAAAATGCCACACGCGTGATGACGTTTGACCAAAAACAGTACACTTGTTGTAAGCATCGCAAGCAGTTATAGGCTATGTTCTCAACATACATAACTTTTTTACACAACAGTACAACCACAAAACCACTTTCCTGCGAACTCCATACGCGCACCAACTCACGCGCTGAACGTACGGTACCAAAGTTGAGACTACACTGTACGACATACTGCAGTCATAACTAGGTCATCGCGCCGCTTCTGAATTACATTCCGAACTGAACTATCAACTGAGCGTTCAATCGTCCGGGTGTGGCCTGGTGCATTGTGGGTAAGAATCAGTTTACATGGGTTACACCAGGTTACGGCAAATGTCTTGTACAAGTATCGCAGCGTTCAATCAGTTCACTTCAGAACCAAAGTGGTAGGGGCGTATCGGTTCGAACTGCAGAAAAACAGACATTTAAATAAAAGCACCCCACTCTTCTCAGCATTTTGGATGCCTCTAAGTGGGGGTGTAGTGCTAAAAAGACCCATAAACTGGCCATTTCCAGTACTTCAAACTCATTTTCAAATCAGTAATAAAGTATTCACCTTCAATACGCTACAGAACATTCACGTTCAAGCAATCACACAAAGTGTAGAATACGCAAATAAGCTACCATTGATGATGTCACAAATACTAACCTAATTACAAAATTACGCTAGGGCGCTACGCAAAAGATAGCTTGTCATGTAGCCTATACATTCGTGCGTCTGGAGCAGCACACATGAAATCTGAGTAAAAATTCGCATCTTCAAGTCAGGTCACTATGAAAAAAGTCTGGGAACGCGTTCCTACACCCCAAAAACAGTGTTGGAAAGCCGTTCCCACGCGTTGCTCCAGCTCCACTACCTTTAAGGCATTTGACAGAACCAACCACAATCTATTGTTCACATAACTAATTTAGCGCAATATAGGCTACCTGTGTGCATAGTGAAACTATTGGTGAATTGATTCAGCATCAAGACACCACAAGGGTGACGCATGCTTACAACTTTGCTGGACTGAAGATGCGTTGCTGACGCGAAATCGATTTCTACTAAAACAAATTGCGATCAGATTCGGCTGTGCCACCCTTGTGGTGTCTTGATGCTGAATTGTGGATGTGTGCAGTCAGAATCATCGCAAGTTATGAAAGCAGTGCGTGGCAGGCTGATTCCTCTGGTTTAACACCCAAACCTGGAGTTTTATTGGTGAATTGATATTGCAATCAGGCTATGAAAAGGGGCACTTGCCTTTCAGACTCCTTCGCTGTAACCAGAAGTGTGCGGCAAGGGGGAGTCCTGAATCCATATTGTTTGCTGTTTATTTTGATGAACTCTCTGTCCAGCTGGGCACAGCCAGAGAAGGATGCACATTGGGCAATATGGTTGTGAATCACCACGGTTTGCTAACTATAGTCATGCGTTTGGTCCCAGCCAATATCAACTTGTCTTCAGCGCCTTCCGGAATCGTGTTGTGAACTTGTCATTACGCTATACTTACGGTTGCCAGATGTCCTTGAGCGCCGAGGACTGCCCTTAAATTGCTATCAAAAATCGTTATGTCCTTGATTCTTGCAAAACATCTTGTGGTCCTTGAGTATTTTCCGGCGTCTTTGAAAATTCTTGAATAATTTTCAAATTGTTTATTTTTTAACTATTTATAACATTGAAAATTCAAGAGTCAAGATTAAACAATGTAAATGAACAGAACAATGTATAGATTTATTCCATCTTTAAACAGTTGTGTAGTAAAAAGTAAACTGTTCAGAGAACGGTTGTGTCGTCATTCTGCGTTTTGTTCATTTTCCAATTTCGTACATGGCTAGCTTAGCCTGACTTGACCATACGTCAAAGCTTGCTGAAAGGGTGAAAGCAGCCATGGGGGTCTGCAGGAATTTTTCCAGGGTGGGGGCAACGTCGTCGTTTTTGCTTATCTTTTTCAGATTGCTGACGTTGCAATGCAGTTGGACGTTCACAAAACACTTTACTGTTTTTACACCACTAAGAATATGCCCCACGAAAGCATGCGCTCCATTCGCATCTAGTTTGAAATATTTTTCAAGTGGAGCTGCATACGAGTTTGCCACAAAGAGCTGTATACGAATTTTCCACAAAGGTGTACTGTCATCCGTTACAGCTTATGCTGAATTGGCGCATAAATGTCGTTATCATTGTGAACTCCACACAACCAGGGGCGTAACGATGGGGGAGCAAGGGGGGCACAATTTTCCGGTCGCCGATTCGCTATGGGGGCGCCGAATCACTGCAGGGGGCCCGAATGACTATGAGGGCGCCGAAAAGTCCTAACAATGTCGCATGTACTTTCTTCCATGCAGTGCATTTGGTTCTGAAAGATCTCAAGTTCGAACATGGGGGCACCCGACTTGTTTCATGCCCCGCGCGCCATCTAACCTCGTTACGCCCCTGCACACAACTAAGTCTAAAATGGACTTGAACTATCAACAACTACGTTTGCGGTTCTCTCATCAGTCTATGCTGGTTGAACAGAACTCACTTGAAATCTTTTGTCTGAATTGTTTTCTACACTTCAGCTATCAGAAATGTTTTTTCGTTTCATAAACTTCCTACTATCAATTTTTGCGGGCACTTTCTACAAATAAGTCATAAAGAACAATCAACGATCAGATAAACATTAGCGGTGAAAAAACAAAAAAAGTTAGACGCTCTCGCAAAACTGTTTCTAACAATGAGAAATAGACCTGTATCTTAACACGACTAATAGTCGTCGACTATCGGACAACTTAAGAACTTACGAAATTAGATCACCACACAGGGGCAAAAACTGAGCAGAATAATTATGAAAACTCGCCACAGCAAATACAGCTTCTCATTTAATACTCGCGCAGATATTAGAATTAAGCCTTAAGGATTAAGACGTATTCCCACAAGCCTTTCATAGAGGTATTTCTAACAAGCCACGTGGCTTTATACTGTGAGAAAAGAAACCTGCATAAGCGTAGATTGATTAAGCTGTTCACTCAGGCACATTGTTCACACTCACAGTTTCACACTAAAATGGATTTTTCAAACTTGTGGAAGCGGAAACATTGCTACAGATTCACTCCTTCTTCTTTTCACACAGTATAAAACAACGTGTCTTACTGTTATCAGCAGTCACTGTCTCGCTGCATCACCTGTCAAAGATGTCTGAGGCAGTGCCGGATTAACAGTAGTAGCAAATGTAGCAATTGCTACGAGGCCCGCGGTCTTTTTTGTTAAATTAGTTCTTTGTTATATGCAAGTGTGGATATAAGAGTTTAGGTGCCCGAGACAAACTTTCAGAAAGGGCTCCCTATATTTCACACATGCTATACATAATCTTTATTCGCTGAAATCAAGTTAACTTTTTTATTTTGTCTGGGAATTAGCTTCTGCATGAGAGTCCATTTCATACTGTAAATTGTTTGAAGTCATTCGATTGTTCTTTGTATACACATAAAATTTGTTGAGAGGCCCCTTTTGGCACAATTGTATGTAATTTTGCTTTATGTTGACAAACATATGACTTGGTTCTTTATTACATGTGGTTTTCCAAAACCAGAGCAGTGGTTCCCAAACTGTGGTACGCGTACCAGCAGTGGTACGCGAAGGCCTTCAAGGTGGTACACGAATAGATCTAGTTTCTGTTTTTCTTCACAAAAAATATATTCACAGTTATAATTTTTACTTGTCGGATTCTGTTAATAATTCCTGAATTTTTGTGTAGCCAACTTCCCTTGTTTTCTAAAAATGGCCATAGTACTTTCTCACAGCTATTTTCTTCATGCTGCATTTGTGTCAGTTATGGTTTTCCAAACTGTTGATCGAATTATATTTGGCACATTGACTTTTCCTGGAGCAAGGTGGTACGTGATGACAGTACGGGACCCACAAATGATACGCGATCAGAAAAAGTTTGGGAACCACTGCCCTAGAGTAATTAATAAAGTTTTTAACAAAACAATGCAAAAACTAGGTGCAAAACTACTCTCAAAATAGGGACCTCAGACGACCGCCTCTTTCGCCTCCCCTAATATCTCCCTCTGATGTGTATATAATTTTTTCAATCCAAGAATCATACTTTTGCTAAATATCCAGGCTTGTCCATGGGAATGGGATTTTTATGGGAATCCCATGGGAAACGTCCTATGGGATGGGAATGGGACAGATAAATATGTCCCATGGACAACCCTATAAATATCCCATAAGCACTGGGAAAGTTTCCAATTAAATGCTTTTACATTCTACTACTGTGATTTGAACATTAAATATGTTACAGTTATTTGCAACGTTATGGGACTACTCAAACAATGGGGCAAAATTGCAGCAATTCCGGATATTGCATGATTGTATTATGTTATGAATGGCATTAAATAATATCATTACATCACATTAACCTGTTTGATAAGTTTCGTTACCTTTTTGGTACTTTCAAAATGATTTGGCCAGTGGTGCCAATCTCGGAATTTTGCTTCAAGATCTGGGTTTTTCTTCTGAAGATCTGGGGTTTTTAGGATTTACCTGCGTAGCCGTGATGTGAGATAGGGTATGACTTTTTGTACTTCTTATTTCTAGTCTCATCCTTCTTTCTCTTGTCTTATCAAGGTACCTTAGTCTTCAGCAGAACTGACTGACAAGCAACTAACACCATATAAGCTGAAAATATTAGCTAGTTCCAAGTGACGGATATACCAATGAAGCAAGCCCAAAGAAAAAGTTGAAGTGGTAGGCTACACACAGCAATTGCAAGGTAGCCTACATTGCTTGAAAGATCTAGAAATCTAGATCTCAAAGGGTAACTGCAGAAGTACACTGGGAATGACTGTACGCTAAATGTTGCCAGATCACGGTTAGAAATGCAAGCAAGTCCATGTTATAGCGATAAATGGCACATAATTTCATTAGCAAAGTTACAGTATATATTCATTCGCACGTTTTGTCAATCGCAAATGCCTACAGTAGGTATGGTAAATAAAAAATCTTACTGACAGCCCTGGATTTGGCATTTAACCTGCTCAGGAAACCTTAAAACGCTATACGGGTCGGTAAATCATGGGTGTAATGCAACCACTAGCGTACGGAGGGGTGACACTGTGCTATGGCCCCCCCTCAGACCCTAAAAATAAAAAAAATGTATAAACAGTATTCGGAAGTGGCGCATCTAAGGGGGGGCAAGGACCTCAATTTAAAATGAACTGACTTTGTTTTCTGGTCATTGATATACGCACTACGCAATTTTTTTTATGACTACTGTACGTTTCCTCTGCGCTTGCTTTTCATTTCACGATTTCATTCTTTCACGGACAAAATTGCTTCACACTTGGCTGTTAAGTAAATTAACACAGGTAACAATGAACACCAGAAAAAAGCTTTGGCTGGCATGAGATTTGAGCTCACAAACTTAAATAAGCGTCTTCGATAAGCGATGCATGTCTAAAACTTATAACATCCAAGCACGCATATAGGTTTATTTCATGAGCCTTACACAAAAGTTCAGTTTTCTGTCTTACTGGCTAATAAGTCTCGTAAAAGCATTATACTAAAACTTGCTTCCAGAATGCACAAAAATGCGTATTTTTAGGTGTAATTTTGCAAAATTTTTCCGGTGGCATGCCCCTGGACCCCCCTAGAATGGTCGTGCCTTCGGCACTTCCTCTAAAGTTGATTTGTGACGTCACACGATTGTGACGAAACTTTGCCCCCCCTCGGAAGTTTTCTGCGTACGCCCCTGAATGCAACCCCAAATTTTATTACGTTTCCTCGGACATGTGGCATCCGTTGTTTCCGGATCAAACTATTTTTGACTTTCCTACGTCCATTTTTAATCACTGTCACAATAAATTGGTATCTGCGCAGCGGAACATACATAGCATCAGGGGGCTTTGTCCCCCTGGATTTTGACAATTTTAGCAAAAACGTTTGTTTTCTTAGTTTTGAGTGGGAAAAATTTCACCACTTTCCCCCCCCCTAGAAAAATTTTGGAAAAATTCCCTAGTGCCCCACCCCTAGAAAAATCCTTCCGACGCCCATG
>JGI24159J19872_10006300_pt1 | contig 15441 bp, 15 predicted proteins | sample Ectturendosymbi4_FD_19872 | JGI IMG/M metagenome (IMG submission 19872) | reverse complement strand
AATGTAAAGTTTCTACCTTATGCGGTTTTTGCGATATAAAAATTTTTAATGTGTGCAGGACTTTATGGACACCCTGCATATCCAGTGCTGTACAGTTCTGTGGCAACAGCATCGGTTGATTGTCATGTACGCCAATTTCGTTCAGATAGAACACGACAAATCACATCCTCAGCAGTTGGTAACTTCTTGGGTCGAAATATTTGTGTACAGGCAAACGCATGGATATCATGCAATACTATAGTACAGCTATGTCCAGTCCGCGGCCCTCGGGTCACATGTGGCCCAGTCGAAGGCTTCGTGCGGCCCAATTAAGGTTTTCGCTGTAGTAAAAGTATCCTACATACTGACAACCTGTCCTTCTTAATAATCTTGAACATGACATTTTTGATGCAGGTGGTCCTCAGTGCCTCTATCATTCCTGGACCATTGCAGTTAGGATCAGAACGCTTTCAGTACATTAGTTTAAGCTACATTTAGTTTGCTAAGGTTGAAGTAAGCCATCCAATATGCGGCCCTCATTAAAATGTCATTCAATGTGCGGCCCTGGTTAAGACGATGACATACTTTTTGGCTCAGTAAGCCATTTGGGTTGGACATAGCTCCTATAGTATTAATGTTTTTTCCTCTGGTCAACATGCAAAGCAAGCCATGTCTACAAGTAGATATCATATAAAATTTAAAAACAAACAAAAACAATAATAAAATGCATGGTAACTCTAACAATAACATACTTGATATTTACCAAATAACTGTCAAACGTTTTTTTTGATATTTCTGTTTCTAAGATGTTGTAGTAATAATCCAATTTTTATCCGATCCTGTCCCCGTTAATGAGGGTGGCCGGATGTACCTCATTTTCGTGAGGATTTTTTGAGGCAGAAATTTTTACAGCCAATTTCCCTTCCCAACACCAACATGTATCACAGATCAGGAAAGTGACCCATTAGTTGCCTTTTACGACAACATGGCCGCTCAACTATTCTCAATCCGACAGAGAACAGTTGTATGCAATAAAATATCTAGTGTTTAAACTTATTGATTAGAAGAATGTTCATTTGAAAAAAGTCAAAATTTTGAAATCACAATTTCAATGTAACTTTGAAATGAACTAGTTTATTCATTATCTTTGTGATTTGTGGGAAAATGGTGTAAAAAACAGTTTTTCGGTAATAACGTTTTTTAGAATGAAGTAAGGCAAATTTTTCCTCTTATCACTAATAGCAACTGTGTCTTCCGCATCTGTTGAGCCCAAAATCAGTTTTCTATCTCACCTAGAAGTTGCGTTATGACGAATTCATGAAATTTGACTCCCACATGAGCCCGAGGGTGAGGTAGCAAGCAGGTTTTCGGGTTCAACCACTTAGTATCAATTTTAAAGTTAGTTTCAGCCATGTTTCCAACTTTTTAGACCACCCCAAAATTCGTATTGCACAATTTTGAATGATTACTCCACCCTAATCACCATACTGGTTGTGACAGTAATACAAGTGAGTGTTATACATATCTGTAAATGGATCTGTGGAAGACTTGATGAGTTTTCTGGAATGAAGTTGCTGCACGTTAGGTCTCTCAAGTTGGAACGAGCCAGGTTGCTTGCACTTGCGAGCTCGTTCACTGTATGTGTTGTGGTAAAAATACCACTTGGGATTGTCCTCGGGGTTGCTATAGGCGTCTTTTGTGGGTGAGAAGGCGCCCTCTGATTTTTTCTCGAACTCTGTTGTGAGGCACCGTCTTTGTGTTTATTTCTCTTGAACCATGTTTTCTGGTTTTACGATCTCGTGCATCTGCGCATTGAGTTTCGAAAGAGTGTCACCGGTATCGCAGTGACAAGAATGAGATTGTGTTTGTCAAAATAGATTAGGAAATGGACCAGCGCCGGCATTCTGCTGATGCATGTCGTGTTTGCGTGAATCGTGTATCGAGGCATCAGCATCCGCCGGCAATTGCAATAGGTCACGATCGTGCAAGCCATTCAATTTCCAGAAAAGCTCTGTTGGCAAAACTTGCAGAAACGTAATGCGAATTTCATTGCACTTCAAGGGATTTGTTTACCTGTNATGACCCGCTGTGGCGATTAGTCTACGCCATCTTTCGAACGCAAGTCATGAAGTTCGAACAATCGATGATGAGCGCGGCGGTCAAATCGCTTAAATGCGTTTCACATGGGTTTATGGAGAATGCGTCTTACCAGCATCAGAAACAAACTTTCCCCAAGCATTTGCCTATTCGTCAGATAAAGCATCACGAAATAGGTTAAATCCGTCCGCGCTAAGAAAACGGGATTTAGCATTTTCAAACCACGTCGGCAAATCATTGTCATTAGGTTTGTTGAGCTTAAGCACAAGTGATTGCTTTAAGCCTGGGATGGGAAAACATTTTCTACTGAGGGCCCCATTCAAAATTTTATTGCTACCGAGGGCCGCATGCTCGTATTACATATATTACATGTATAATCGTTTTGAAAACTTTAAAAATGTTTTACATGAGCTACCATAAAATGAAGGTAACAATAGTCATTTCTGATTGAGTAAAAATGCGGTTTCGAATGAAACGTGTGGAAAAAAACTTGATAATTCCAATCTAATCGATAAAATTACTTTAATATAGATTCCACACATGTACTATCTATGCACGTGTGACTGCCCTGCGGGCCGCACAAAATGTCCTCGCGGGCCGTAGTTTGCCCACCTCTGCTTTAAGCTATAAAGCCCACAGCCAGTAGAAGGGGCAGGAACACCCGTTCGCTGTTGGAAACCCTGTGCGGTGGGGGTATGGAAAACATGCAAACCTGGCGTTGGCAATGGAACATGAGACGACGAAGTGTTGGTGGTAATAGGACTATTAGTTGCAAAATTATGTGGAGAGCAGTTGTGTCATTCTGAGACGTCGGAATAACGTGACGTGTTGTCTGTGAAACCGACTCAGTTTGTTAGACGCACTGACCCCCATTCAGTCTCTGATTGAAGTTCGCTGTTGCCTGTTGTAACCACAAACGAACGGCCCGCAACTGTTCCGCCGTAACCGGAACATCTGGAGCGGGTATCGGTAAATTTGACAAAGAAAACGCGCAGGATTGTGTTCCTAACACGTTTGTTGAATTAGTTTGAAGAGCAGCATTGCCAAACGGTTCTTCATCTATAGCAGACACTGGCACCAAGAAACCCGACAGAGTTGCTGAAGCATGTGTGTCCGAAAAACTATTACTGGGCACCGTGCCACCACCCAGTGAAATTTCACTTCCACTAACCGGTGTGTTAGAAGGAACTGTCTTCACAGATGCTTGAGTTGTGGTTGTTGTTAACGACATGATGGTAGAAGTCTGTTGTTCCGTAGTCAGAAGGGATGGAGTTGCAAATGATGATGAATTAGTGATGAAAGTGTTGGACGATGTCGAAACAGATGTGACTGGGAAACGGTACGGTTTACCCGAGCGTAAGTAACCTGAGGTGCCCTGGGATGGATGAAACTCGGTCTTAACAACCCGTTGCTTCATAGTAAGTTTAGCTACAAGTCGCGATAGTATGCTCGTGTAAGTGAACTACAATCAAATAAAAAGGAAAACAAGGTGGGGCTGCCTAAATCTCTTGCTGAAACCTCCACACACAAGCAAAAAAACTCTGTTTATCATAAAGCAGTAAGTTCACGTCGTAAAAGTAATCCAGAAAAATTAGATCGTGAAAGCGATTTTTAATATAAGATAACGTGCACCTAAACTGAACTGTAGCACCTAATAGCAGCACAAAACAAGAAACACAGATACCATAAAAATCAAATGAACAGAAAATTAAAACCAGCAGAGCAAGGAAATCTGCTAATCATTCGCAGTACATCTGTGAAAACAAGTCTGACGCAGAAATGCGTGAGGTCATATAAGTTTGACACCGTTAACAAACCGTAAGAATGTGAGCGGCACAAAAACTGTCGAAAAAGTTAATCAGTCAAGCTGCTAACGTTTGAATCAAGCCGTTAAATTTATCGTTCTGAGCGGCAGAAAAAAATCTCAATAGAGTTAATCAGGCAAGCCGCTATTACAAGTTTGGTTGTGAAAAACTTATGTAGTCTTTGAAGAGCTCGACTTGAATTTCAAGCAGCAAAAAGCGAGGTAATTGACAGCAAAAACAAAAGAGTCTTACTGTGTCTGCGACGATCTATCCAATCTCCACGAGCAATCCATGTCAGATGCGTAGAAATCAAACTTCAGATAATTTCCAGAACGGACGTAAGGAGTAATCCCGTACAGTTTTAGAAGCAAACGTTGGTGTCCCGCTGACACGTCGAACAGAATTGCGCAGAAATCCGAGAAATGTGCACTTTGCCGATGGAGCGCACGGAAAACTGGAGGGCTTACTTGAAACATGAACCAGAGACCAGAGAAAGGTCTAGGAACCAATGTAGGGACTGAGGTCGTGGGTTTTTGCAGAGATCCCTGCTACTTGAAGGGTCAACCTACTTGTTGCAGGAGCACAGGTCGGTCTCCCAACTAAACGACCTGTCGTCTTGAAGTTGTCAAGCCAAAGCAAGGCGAAATAAAAGGCACTCACAACTTTGTTCGCTAATGACTCTCCAGTAGTACTCTAAGTTGATGGCTTATTTCGATTTTATCCAGATATACAACAAAAAACTTCGATATACTTGAGGGTGAAGTCAGAAACACATAACGTTAAAACGGTTTCATGAGAATCAAAGTAGAATGACCACGAACAAAAGCGTTGGGCGTTCGAATGGGCCACAGGAAACAGCGACCGACTGCGGTTATGTAGGTTTGCAGGCTATCGTGTCCACGGTCGGACTGTTGACATACAAGTACATCGCCTTGAATCACGAATGGAATATTACTGGGAATTACGCAGTAAGAATGCGCAAACGTTTAGGGCACCAATGTGTCCACTATAATTGTTTTCTATGCTATGCATGACTTTAGCGATTTCCAATTTGAAAACATCGTTTAGCGTCAACAGGTTAAATTTGTGGAACAACGGCATCGAAGAAACTCTATTATGACTAAACCTCATAATACATACCATACGCTTCTGAAGTTTGATTAAACGATTAAACGACCTAGCAGCACATCCCCAACTGGTTATACAATATTGAATATACGGATAAAATAATGCAAAATACACTTTTTAACCATTTGTGAGTTGAGATATTTTCTGATCTGGGACAACGACCAACAACCATTCGATAACTTAAGGGAAACGAGTGCAATATGTTGCTTCCACGTTAAGGAATCATATACAGTAACATCACCCCTAAATACCTGATACACTGTTTTTGAGATATTTCATGTCCTCCGATGTTTATACGAAAGTTGCATTTTTCTTTCTTTCTGGTGACAATCATGTATTCAGTTTTGTTAACTTCAACCAATTATGAATTTTTTTAATTCAACAATTTACTTTAGTTTTTAGAGAGGGATAATTGTCAGCAACCAGAGTTAAGTTAGTGTCATCAGCAAACATGCGGACATTGAATTCACTTGCCAAAGCGAAGTCATTAACATAAACCAAAAGTAAGAAAGGTCCCAGTCGTGATCCCTGTGGTACTCCACACGTAACAAGTTTCTCATTCCATTTCAAACTATCAACAACTGTTCTCTGATGCCGGTTTGTTAAGTAGCTTTTCATAAGCTGCAGAGGCAGTCCTCTTACTCCGTACCTCTACAGTTCAATAGGATTGTGTGATCAAAAGTATCGAAGGCTTTAGCTAGGCCAAAAAAAATTGAGCAAGCTATCTTTCCTCATCCAAACATTGCACAAACGCATCACAAATACTGGAAACAGCGAGGGACGTATTATGATTTTGCCAAAATCCGAACTGCTGTTTGTTCAGCAGTGGGAAGCTTGAGAAAAATTGTTTAATTGATTGAAAAGACATTTCTCAAGTTTTTTTGCAAATCGGGATAACAAGGAGATGGGTCTGTAATTGTTGCAGATTTTATTTGGACCACTTTTGTTTACCAGGATTACATACGCGAATTTTAGTATATCTGGAAAAACTCCGTTGGTGATGTAGAGATTGCATAGAATAGGAGCTGTAACATTTACAGAGAGTTTTATGAATTTTGCTGCTGTTACTGTGTGTGCACCAGAATGTTTTGATGAGACAAGGCAATTAATAATGGTTAAAATTTCATTGTGGGTGATGGGCATTGGAAAGATAGTTTGGGAGTTGAAACAAATCAAAGATTTGTAATGAATATCAGCATCAGTGGAGACACTAATGCTTGATGCCATGTGTGAGCCTATTGTGGAAACGTAGTTGTTGACGTAATTAAAATTTCATTGCCATCAGTGATGATTCGGTCATCAGTCACAATAATTTTAGTAAGAGAAAAAGTCCTATTTTTCTTTCGTCTTAATTAATCACTAATTCCTTGCCAAATCCTTTTTGCTTTGGCTTTGTGTGTTTCAAATAAATTGTTGTAATACAATTTTTGGACTTTTCCTTCACATGAATTAAACTGCTTCTGTATATTTTATATCGCTGAAAGCTTTCTGGTGAATTACGTTTTTTTGCTTTTTTTACATAACGTATTTTTGGCTTTGATAGAATTCCTAATTTTTTTGTCAGCCACGGTTTGTTACGAAATTTCATTTCTGTTCTGCTGAGTTCTTTTAAGGGAGCATGTTTATTAAGTACTGACTCAAAGTTTCCAACAACGATCTTGAACAAAATCTACAGATGTAGCATAAAGATTTTTTGTAATATTTCCATTCATTATTTCCGACAAATCATTCAAAAAAGCTCCTAACTGAAAGAATTCCAAGTTACGACGCATAGTTTTTTTGTGATGGAACTTAGGATAAATACTGCCTGCCGAAATAAATAATGGATTATTGTCAGAGATGTGATGTACAAGAATGAAGTTTTGAATGTCATCAGAAGCATTGCTGGTGTATATGTGATCTATTAAAGTTGAGCTATTTGGAGAAGCTCTAGTGGGATAGTTTGGAAAGATATAACATCCATAACTGTGCAATATATTTACATAGGCTTCAATGTGCTTATCTTCATGGTACTTTAACAATTCAATATTAAAGTCACCGCAGGTATGATACTTTGAGCTTGTTGCACTGAGCTTGGTCATGGTCATATCTAGCTTATCTTGGAAATCGTCGTAACTAGAATTTGGGTGTCTGGACACAACACCAGTAACAAATGTGTCTGAGCTGTTTGTGTCAAATTACAGCCAAAGATTTTCACAGCCGGGAGTGTCTGTCATAAGCTTATTTTCAACGCGATATGCCAAACTATCCTTTACGAAAAGTGCCACACGTCCAACGTTAGTTGTCGAATCATAATATTCACTAGAGTATCCCTGCAAACCGAAACTAAAATTCATTGAATTCTTTGATCTAGTCTGTTAATGCAATTATGTCAGGCAACGTTCTAACGCCCGCAAGAAGCTCCTCCAGTTTTTCCAAATTTTTTGTTAGACTTTTGATGTTAACGTGAAGCAGAGAAAATTTATTTTTGCTTTTGACCTTCAATGATTCTAATGTACAATATTCCGAGTTCACGTAATCATATACGTTTTCTGAATTAGCTTGATTTTAAATGAAACACAGTTTTGGAAATTAAATTTTTACAGGTAGGCATTTCTAAAATGTCATATTAAACCATTGATTAATTAACAATATGTGCATAAATATTTCGCACAGTACAACACACAAAAACTTCAAAAGTATGTATGCGACAACACCTGCATAGTCGCCTTCCTCAGTCAGCAAATACCTGTTCATCATCAGCGAATAAGCAATGTTCTGAATCCACTATTGTAGAACGTATTTTCTTCATGGCCTACAATACAAAATCAACCTACAATACAAAAAGCCTACAACACAAAATCAACTGCACCTCGTCTGGGATTTATTTATTTATGCATTTGTCGCAGACTCATGGTCCATATCACATAATCTGTTGTTTCATCGAGCTTAATACCAGACGACTGGCCATTTTTCAGCTTGTGAATAAGTTTTCACAACAAATCTTTCTGACATATGAAGACATCTGCGTTTAGTTGTATTGTCTAATAGTGAAAATGATTATACATTGTCGACAGCTTTTTGCTCCATGCAGAAAATCAGCAGTAATTTCAAGACAGGGAAGGTCTACATATTTCAACTCGAACAATGCGTTTGCCCATCACATAAAAGCTCTCAAACTCAGTTTGGTACATCGCGTTGCGGCACGTACAGTAGGCCTTGCTGCACAGCGGCTGAGAGCATCTGTGCTGCAATGTTATTGCTTCAACATAGAGCAGCAAATTTAGTTGCAACGTTTCTGTTGCTGCCACGTAACATACAAAGCGAACGCTGAAGTAAATGAATGCACAGAACGCAAACTGAACGGACGGAAACGCGTTTTGTGAGTTCGTGGAAAGACTGGAATTAACGCAATGTGCATAAGAGAGTTTGCTGTGAAAATTGGAAAAGGCCCATAAAAAGTTATGGTTTGCACTGACTTAAGAATGTTTGTGAAGATGCAGTGACATCGACCAGACATTCTCCAACCAAAGGTTTTATGAGTTTATGAAAAAGGAAGACAAAAATATTTAGGTAGTTATTGTCTTCTTCACCCAGAAAAATCTGGCAGCGAAAGGAATTTAATAAGATCTGACATTAGTTTTAAAGTATATTTCATCTGCTGTCAATCACATCAAATGCCGTCCATGACGCATTCGTTAATTTGGTGCATTTTGCGGCGAGATGGCTGCAGAACACAGTGGGCTTTTTTTCCTTTGACCATCCGATGACTCATGAGGAAAGATGCTGGAGAGAGTAGCCCACGCAATGAAACCGGTGCGTTATTGAAAGAACAGAATCATAACTTTGCTGAATGATGAAACGACAGCAAGTGGATTATCAAATACCTAATCGTAGGTGCTCTTTTGATACGTTTGAACCAGCTAAAGCACAGAAAGGCTAAAATATTTTAGATATGTGGAAGACATCATCGCATTAGGTAAAATACAGCTGTGGATCCATAGAATTGAAAGTGGAAAAATAGTTGCTTTTCAGGCGTTAAAGTCGTTTGCAGAAGAGGTAGAAATTAATTGCACTGCATTCGTCAAATCTTTCTTGAGCGCCTTGTTACATCTCTCCGAGTTGGATATAACTGGATGGGAAGACATTGCAGAGTTGTAAGTCGGGCCGGGCTGTGATCGGGCTTAAGTTTGCCCAAATGCATTGGGCCGGTTCCAGGCCTGCACGCACAAGCTTTTTATACCATTCAAAGTAACGATTTTTTCTTTCTTGAAGTACATTTGTTATTCTCACAGCGTTTACCCCAGTGAGTGAAGTCATTGTGATTTTGCTTCAGCTAATTCTATTTGCAAACACAGCTGCGTTCTCCTGTTCTCTGTCTCACGCTCTTTTTTCAGAAGGCGACAGCAGTAAGGAAATTAGCAGGCGATGGTGTTGCTTCGAAACGATCAATCACTTACTCGATTCTTGGCTTGTTTTAAGAAACGATGGCCTACAAACCGACTTTTCATGCCAATAACGCCATCGTGGATAGTTTCGTGGTGTTTTTTTATCTTTAGAAACATTACATTTCACAGTAGCATCACTGACTAACAAGCTAAGTTTGTGCTTGTTTAAGTTTTGTTTAGTCCAGGTGATTGTTGGTTTGAGTGTAACAAAACCGCGTATTTACAGCTGCACCCGTACCGTATACTGCGTTTTTTGATACCCTGCAGTTGGGCATATTTTGACTCACTCGGTAAATTTGGCTCTCGGGCCTAAATCGGTGGGCACTGCGGAAAAAATAAATGCCGGTCTCGGGCCCGGTTCGGACTTGCTATTTCAGGCACGGGCCATGTTCTGGCTTTGAAATGAGCCGTTTACAACTCTGAGCCGTTTTGCGGTGCCAGAGCTACAGTTTCATTGTGAAATGGATTGCATTGCTGAACAGCTGATTGAACTGCAAAGTCGACAGCTGTGGAATCCCTTATAAAATTTTGGATGCATGTCCATTCCATGGAACGAAATCGCTTTGATCTATGTTGGCAGACAATAAACGCTCATTGGCTTCTTCCAACTACACACCGTTGTGAAGCTGTTTTTCAACACTATAAATTATTTTTGAACCATGAACCGAGACCAAATTCAACCAGAAGACGGCATCAGGTGCGCTTTGGCTACCACAGACCCTTGTTTCGACAGACTTGTGAAACAAACTCAGAGAAATGATTCTCATTGAAATTTGTGAATGTGGACGATAAACCAAATTTTCTAAAACTAGTTCGTGTATTATTCTCATATTCTTAATCTAAGTTGAGTTCGGGAAGATTTATACTGGTCCGAAAATATTCCGTGTCTTGAAAAAAAGGTTGGGAGAACTGGTCTAGAGTGTTATCAGATAAAACATTAACATTAAAATCACCAAACAGGTAACAGGTTTCCCTTTCCACATTCATAGTATTTATACTATTTTCCAAAATTTCTCGAAAATATTTTGCATTGTCGTTAGGATGGGCGTATAATGCACCCATCAGAAAAGACGTATTGTTAACAGTTTCTACTTCTATCCACATATCTCCAATGTGGTCATTGTGTAAGTCCAAATCAGATCTGATTTCATAGATCATATTTATTTTGACATGCATCCCTATACCACGTGCGTGGGTTAAATGAATTTTTATTACTGGAAGTATACCACGGTAACTGGACGTCATTATAATTACTGTTATTGTTAAGTTTGGTTTCATAATGGCTATAATGTCTGTAGTAAGTACTGTGGCAGACACAAGTTGATATTTAGATACTCTTTGATAAACTCCTAGTAGTAAGGTGAATAATAAACATTTGTCTCCTAGAAAATCTACATACTAAATTCTTTAGATCTTGTACTCCACAGGTATTACATGGTTCTAAGTTCGTATAATTTTAGTTAGTTCTCTAGCAAGTACACTCCGTTATATTGGTTTCAGCCATAATGACATGCAATTGAGAAAGCAATAATACAGATGTGGAAACCAGAGATGTTTTTTGAAGTTCGACATTCGAGCCACAGTATTTCAGTGCCGGTACTTATAAATCCAGTTTACGCTGACAAAAAAAATGTTACACTTGACGAAGGCCAAAACTCCGCCTCCGTGGCGATTACGGTCAAGACGGAGTAGAGAACAAAAAACGGAAAAACGTAGAAGGTTATTTGAAAAAGAAGAGTCTAGCCACGTTTCGGTAACACAAATAATATCGTACCCATAAAAATCGGAAACTGCACTCAATTTGGCGAGCTTTAGTGACGAGTTATAAGCGAAAATACTGCGAGCATTCAAATAGTAAACTGTTACACTAGGGAGTTTTCACGCGGAGAACTGCGCGGCAGCCTTGTTTATTTAACGTCGCCGTGTGCTCTGCTGCGGTGCATTGCGACGTCATGCGAATCGAGGCGGGTCCGATCGCGCGAAGAGCGAAAATTACGCGCGGAAATGAGCTACCGGACGAAAGCTTCTCTAGCCCCTTGCAAGTACCAGATATTTAGATTGCTTTACTTCAAAATAATCCTGGACTATGTGTTGTTCACAGAGCGTTTGGATTAATTTGGATCAGTATTAAAACGTTTGGTGCTTTATTTTTTTAATCGGAACATTTGTTGTTTGATATGATCAGTAGTGAAAGTTAGTTTTGTCACGAATGGTCACTCATGAGATGTAACTATTTCATTATTTGAGGATGTTTCATGACTTAACTTCTCTTTATGCATATTATACAATGGGTATCTGCAAATTATACGTAATCCTTACACATTTACTTCCACATATCACTTGTTTTGCCTCAAGTCTAAGACATGAGAGTTTGAATTTTAGCTACCCTAAACCTTCTTTCATTATGAAACTATCAGTAGCATTAAAAACTTATCGTTGCGACATACGAAGCTAATCAGGGAATTAACCAAGTGAGCCTAGGGTACTTTAAACATTCAAATGTCGTTGAACCAACCAGCCTCCTAAACCAGTGGTTTCCTAATTGTGACACGCCTATCCAGGTTTAACAAGTTGTCCTTAAAAAGACATCGCTAACTCTTCTGTAACAGCTTATTAAAATAAATTCTGGTGTAGGCCTATGCATCCATCCTGTATGTAAAGACTCAGTTGTTAGTAAGTAGGTGAATAGCCCACTATTGACTTATTAACCTGCAGCAAAACATAGTTTCAATGAAACACAACCTTTAAAATGTCAGTTGTCAAAGTCAGTAGCACTGCCCACAATGATTGCTACCGAGGCCGCGTTGCTGAAAGCCTGGAACAGCTCAAGCGGTTGAACTCCCGCGGGATGACATTGCCCGGGCAACAGCAATGGTCATTCATGAGTAACGGGGTTCTCTTCCATGTAGTGTAAACGGGCAAAGGGAACACCTGCCGCAGCCGCCTCGTTTCCGCGCGTAACTAAATTTAGGTTTAAACCCATCTTTAGAGATCACTAGGGGCTGGCTCACCGTCAGCAAAGAGTCTGTAGTCTGTTTCGACAATTTTCCACTGGATCCGCTTTCCTTATTTGTAGAGTTTATTTTCAGTATTGAGGAGAGTACGTCGTTGAGTCAGCATTGCCAATGGGAGGTACTTTGTTATGCTACATTTATAGTGTCTAGCATGGTAAGCTGGGTTGAGGATGGAGTTCCGGTCTTTCATGGTTAGGAATTTCACAACGAACAATAATCTTTTCAGAAGTCTCAGACGTTTCACTTTTGTCTTTCATAGGAATACCATGAAACACTAAGTTAAATTCCTTCGAACGAAGTTCATGCATGGTTGTTGCTTTATGATTCTCGGTTGCTTGTAGTTGGAGCTTAGTTTCTAGATTCACCAGTCAACTGTACTTTGTAGTTTCTCGATTTGTGGTGAGCTACCTCTAAGCTTGTTTCGACCGTAGTGATACAGAGATTCAGGCTGCGCAAGGCGCCGCTCGACTGATTGAAGCAATTGGAATATCTCATTCAGTGTGGGTTCAGCTTGTGCATTCTGCGCAATCGGATTTCATGAATGGCTGAAACTGACATTCTCCATGACACTGCAGTCGACTGTTCTTACGAGGAGCTCCTTGCTGCTCGGGTGCCTGGACGGACTGAACTTTGTAATGATAATTACGCAACGTTGCGTTAAGGAGCATTAGCCATTTGACAAGCACCATAACATTCATTTTCTGTGTTTGCCAAATTGAGAAAGAAGGAACCCATTCCATCATTAGATTTTTTGCTGGTTAAGTGTAACGCAGTTGGAACAGAGCAAAAAGAAAAGGCCTTACTACTATATTCTTACGGCAGTGCGTGTAATATCATTGTAACCGACATTGTTTAAAAAATAATAGGGTTTGTCGCAATACAAAATTATGAACGACGGAATTATTCCTTTTCATTTCTTACCTGTTTTTTAATCCGATAAAGATTTAGTGTTGGATTCTATCAAGACCTGAGGGGAATGTTTACAAAAGAACTGACAAATACATTTTCTGAATTGTAACACAGCTTTTTTATCTTCAACAAGGAAAACTGTTGTCGATGGCTCTATCCACGTCAGAGACAATGCTTGCAACATTCAACTTCACTTCACCAAATCTTACGCTGCGGTAAAAGAGTTAAGGCTATTATTTATGACATATTTTAAACAATTTTGTGACTAATTGCTGAAGATTCTACAAAGTTTAATGTGATGAGTGCGTTAAAACGTTGACGTCTAAAATTTTGCAAATTCAGCGTTTTTGTATGAAATACCAATTGCGTCGATTGCACATATTGCATAATTTCATGCATCCAGTCCTTTCATCAAGCACTCCTTTTTTCAGACCTTATGTTCGTCCCTTCGATGAAACTGGAATAGTTGTTGCAGCTGCTATTTTATTCACTTTCCTTGCAATGGGATTATTCGGAAATATTCTGACGATTATTGTTATTTTGAAAACTTCAGAATTGAGGTAAATCCTATTGATATCTATTTTTGTCTGGTTGTTCAACAATATGCTTGTAATGGCATAAAACGACAAAAAATTCTCTCGGAAACTCTAATCGTATTTAAAACTTTTGTGTTTGTTTGCCTCATTGATAGTTTGTATGTTTTTCTCTTCACATGGGTTTTCTCCAATGACCTAAAATTTCTGCATTTCACGAAATAGTGCAGACGTGTCCAAACAGCGGGTGCAAATATTTGTTCAGTCATTGAGTAAGTTAATTGCAGCAAGCATATTATGTAGAACAGCTTATTGGAGTGTCCTCGATTGCTGGGAAACAGCACCAACTGCTGTTCTATTTCTATTTCAGGTATCACTCACTTTGTGTGTTTTGTTGCCAAAGCAATGTCTAAATACGAAAAGGCGCTAAGTCAGAACAACCTTTTTTGACACCTTCACAGGGGCTTTTTCAAAATCGACATTGAGACACTATTTATCTAAAATGGCTGATGGCCACATACATCAACTTGTGTAATACCTAAATCAACAAACTTGTCTCTCCACCATTGGTCGCCTTTGTTGCATCATAAAAGCTGTTTTTCAACAAGACACCACACGGGCGACGCTGCTAAATCTTCTCGCAAAGTGTTTTGCCAGGAAATCGATTTGGTGTCATTTACGCTTCTGTCCAGTAAACTGCATGCAAATGCTTGCTAGTGAAATGATGAAAAACTGACGCAAGATCGATAAAGTTCGGGAGCTGTAGTTTCGAACACACGCTATGACCATGACGCTGTTATCACCAGAGCCGCAAACCAACCAACACCATTTANAGCGGCTTACTTCGAGCTGCCGCTGTGTTTCCTGTGACGTTACAGCAAACAATATAAACAAGGCTACTTAGGTTAGGCAGTTTCTCGCTAAAACTGATGCAGGAAGCAGACGTGTTCGCGTAAAGTGTTGCACATGAGATAGCTCAAGATAATCGAGTTTGGAGACATTTTGATAAACNTTAAGCTAATCTAATGCTTCTGGAATGTTTAGCTGTCTCCNAAAATCTGGACAGCACCTTGTCAAATCTGTGCGACATATTCTTTTGTTAGGCATGCACGATGGTATAATTTTCTAACTGTGAGTTCTTACACCGAGCGGGTTTCCAGAACTACGGATCGCACAGCCCGTCTACGCCTTATGAAACCACGAGACACCTGAACTGCCCTACAAGCTAATAAGCCTGGCTGGAACCACACAGCAACTACAGCACAAACTTCAGGCCCACAACAAGTGAACAACTGGAGTACAGAAGTTTAATTCGCAGCACTCCCGGAAGCTTAGCAACACAGACAAGTTGCTGCTCACGAGCATTCACACCAGTAGAATAAACTGGGAACACAACTACCTAACTATGCAGCTACAGCGACTGTGCTATTACTGTGCAATATTGGAAGGATTCGTCACCCACGCTCGTAAAGGCTAACTCACACACACAAAGATGGCGTCTTAATCACAATGCACAATGCCCAGAGCATGGTCACGTGACGGCACTTGA
>JGI24159J19872_10006298_pt1 | contig 15444 bp, 12 predicted proteins | sample Ectturendosymbi4_FD_19872 | JGI IMG/M metagenome (IMG submission 19872) | reverse complement strand
AATCCCCGCCGCCGGGAAAAGTCAAAGGAAGGTGGTCGAAATATGTTTGGAAGAAATTGAGAAATGTCATTTTTTCATAGGTTAGTAGATTGCGTTTAGACAGAACGTACTGTAGTTGCTCCGCATTTCGTGGAAGAATAGTTTCGGTGACCAATGAAACAAATGATACGACATCGAATTTTTTTGCGTTTATTGTAACATCGCACACGAGTAAATGGGAATTTGATGAAATGTTACATGCGAGTAAATATGGTTTGGGTACAGCTGTGCAAACGAGGGAAATTCGTTCTTAGAGCTGTGGTTCCCAAACAAGGGTCGCGCCGAGGCGGCCAAACCGGGATTGTGTATTTTCAACGTTAGTTTTTTTCCCTCTTCAAGTTATTTCACCATAGACTGAATTATTGCATCAAAACAGTAGATTGCTGACATTGCAAACGAACTTAGCTGGCATTGCAAGCGAACTTACTGCCAAAAATCATCCATACCATAATAATTTTTCTTGATGCTGAAAGAACGGTCTTTGAGGCATGGGTCGCGCTCAAACAAGTTTGGTAACAGCTGTTCTTAAGCCTGAAAGAAGTACAATTGCTATCGTGCTGTCACGTCCGCATCTGCTAACAGTCGACATTTTCTGATACGGTTAATCTTGTTTGATGACCTAAGTTTAGTTCATGCCGTCCTGTGTCCAGGATTGGTTGGAAATCGATATGGTTGGGTGCCCAAGCGAAGAGATCTCCCAGTCGGCCGTCATTGGGAAGATTATCTTGGAAAGTCAATCACTGAGATCGAAATGCTTGAGGTGATCAAATGTGTTGATCTGGTTTTCATGCGCTAAGCTTTGGTGAGAGAAATGCAACGGTTGGCTCTTTTCACATGAAACCTTAGCTCGATACAGACAATATTTTGGTCGCATGCTTCCAGCTGAAAATTTGCTTGTGTTGCATCGTGCATCAGTTATCTGGAAAATCACAACCAGTTTCTTTGGCATCTGTCCCCATCACCACCCGTCTTTTATAATATACCCCACAATTAACTTGCCACATGAAGCGCTCTTTCCATGTTGCGAAGTAACGAACCAAGCATATACCGTTGAAAGACCTCATCATAGTGGCACTGCACGTGTTTCGTCCGACCAGTTCGATTGGAGCACCTGGTTCGTTTATTTGGATTGATTTCTGTTTGTCAAATAGACGAACTGTTCCAGACATTTTTTTCAATTGGGCAACAAAGCAATACGAAGTAGTTTTTAAGTTAAAGCGAGACAGTAAGTTGCTAGCAGAGAGAAGCTGACTGATCGGAGCAGCGTTAACAACAAACGTGATCATTTTGCAAAACGTTAGTTTCAGCAACGAACTAATAGCCTTTGAACTTGACAGTTTACATTTACTTTTGTTTTTTTCCACGTTTTATGCGAAATTTAGTAAAATAACGTAAACTATTATGTCTTGTGCAGATTTCTTTGTTCATTGTTTGTATTCTGACAACCGGCGTTTAAAGAAGTACATTTTTGAATTATTTTATTGAACTTCTTCCATCCATTCAGGGCGGGCTAAATGAACCAACGTCAAAATCTTTCTTCTACATAAGATCGTCCAAAAAACTTCCTAAAAAGTTTAAAGACGTTTTTGCTGAATCTGCTTCGAAGAAACGCAAACTTGAGGCGAGTGGACGTGTTTCATCACAATTGTTGAATTCTAATGTTATTTATCTTGAATCATGAAAATTGCATCTGGAAAGTGTGGAAATCATCATCCCCTATCTTTTTTCTGACATTTGGAAGGGTCTTTTTCTTCGGCATTCTTCAATTACTTTTTCCTGCTGCAGGCACTGAAGAAAAACATTCTCAACACGCCTGGTGTGGAAGTGCACGTCGACTATCCATTTGAGTGGCAAGTATCCTCAAAGGGAAAGCCCCTTGCCAGCAACCTGCAACAGTTCGCAGACACTGTGCTGGCAGACCTGTGGTCGGCTGTGTCGATCGCTATCGGCGACGATCAGGCCACCGACGGCGACGATTCTGTAGACTTGGAAAGCAAGGTAAAAAAAAAACTTCGACTATTTGCTTGTGCTCGCTGTGCACGAACTCAATTACAGACATTAGAAATCATTTCAGAGTTTTGTTTCGTCATTTCAGAGTTTTGTTTCGTCTATAATGCTTTTCACTTATTTCCTGCGTGACTTGTTCTTTTCTACTGTTGCTACTGTCTACAGGTAATCAGAACGCATCAAAACATAGCTGCTCGCCAGTCGTCATGCTTCGTCGGACAAAAGATTACGCTCGACAAGTGCGTCGCCGTTGTCATGGAAACCGGCAAGCCAGGCGTCGCTTCAGGCAAAGGCTCCTTGATATGCTTGAGTGGCGCTGAAGGCTCTGGCAAAACTACAATGATTTCTGCAGTGTCCGAGAAAGTATCCGCTTTTGCCCAAAACAGGTGTTTATTGATGGAAACACTGTTGTTGTGATTCAGATTTGTAGGAAAAAAAAACATCGCTGAAAATACCAAACGTAACTGAAAAGAGCCGTAAGATGATATTTTTATTCAACCCTGTTATAGGTGTTGGTATGTTTCACTTATTCAGTTTCTTGAATCGTTAATTGTTTACGGATTTGATTCTCCCTAGACGAGCGTGGATTGCTAAAACGTCACAATGAGAAAAATAATATCGTCGCCACAGGAGGCGTGTGATATACGGTGTAATGTTGATTTGCACATTTTTTTCCTTATTTCTTTTCTAGAGCCGTTGTGCTGAAGTATTTCGTTGGATGCCCAGCACATAAGTCTGATGATGTCAAGTTCATGCTCGATTGCTTTTCGTTCCAGCTGGTTAAATACATGAAGCTCAATGGTAAGAGTTAGCCATAGTAATCCTAACCAATNTGGTGTTGATGGAGAATTAAATATTCATATGTCCAAAGTTTTGAAATNGAAATGTTTTTATTCAATGTACCATTCCTCACTGCATTGCAAGGGTGAAGGTTCATTTGTGGGGTCAAGGTTCATTTGTGGGGTCACGGGGGAGATTTGATTTTGTGACGATATTATTTATTATTTCGCCTTAACGGCATTTTTGTGACACTCACAAGTTTCCGACTCGTTCGCTGATAACGACCGAGCGCAAGGTCGCGAAGCTTGGCATTCACTCTGCTGATGTGACACGATGCATTCCTGTCCAAGTGACCTCAGCGTGCGATACTAGGGAGAAAAGCACTTTTGAAGCAACCACTGTCGTAGGAGAAACGGAAAAAACATTGATGAAGTTCAGGAAAATATAGCGAAGTTTATACACGAGCGCGTCTTTGTGAAACACTTCTTGTTTTTCGTTTAAAAATAAAGTAAAATAACTTGTGTTGGCATTGCGTAAAAGTTGATTTTGCTTTTGCATCAATTGTCCCTGCCAGGAAGCTATGGTCCTCACGCCCTTGCTATGCTGTGAGAGATCTACATCTCTCCATCTGTGTTTAGACCAAAACATCCTACATTTTCAGCCTAAACACTGAAATGGATCGGCAGTGCCGTTTTCTGTCTGGATGTGTGATCCGATATATCTGTGAAAGTATTTTCACAACGTTTGAGATAGGTGTGATACGATGGGACCAACACGGGCGTCTACCTCTTTTATGTTTTCAAACCTTTTCCATCTCAATATTCTGCAGACACAGCAACGGTCGGTGAAAGCTTCGATGATACGATCTCCTTGTTCTGGTACTTTGTGCGGATGGCAACAGAACAGTTCTCGCGTTCTCTTTTCATCTTCATCGACGAACCCGACGCGTTTCGCAGCTCAGAATATTCCGATGGTGTAAAAGTTAGTTGATTTAAAGTGAAACGGCCTATTTTAAGCTGCTTGTAATAGTTTCTGTTGTTTCACAAAAGTTTTCTGACTTCGGATGTGCTCAGAATAAGTTTCAGTTGGAATCAAACAGCTTGTCGTTTTTTGAGGGGTGATTACGTCGATTTGCAATGTCACAGAACCGCATGATTGACAATCCGTTGCCACCACTTCCTTGGACCGTTTACGACAAAAGACAAAAAGAAGTACCGCTTTGCCTACCACGCCATCTGAACCTTCCTGACCCCAAATTCGTCTGGTTTTTCCTTTTGGCGCTTCCATGATTCATGTGCCGCTGGACCCTTACACTATATTAGTCCACCAAGGCAGCTTTAGACCTTCGTTAAGAAAATTAAAACAATTTTTCTTAAACAAAACTGATGAAAATAATATTTTCGAACTAAGTTGAATTATATACAAAGTTTGGTGTTGTTCATGCAGTGTATTTTTGAGTTAACTGCGTTAACTTGCTTAGTTTCTGAATGATTGTTGGATTTTTTATGTGCAATCAAATACATTTGAATGGTTCCCTCAACCAAACATCTGCATGAACAATGCTTTGATTGATAGATGTGCTCCACGCAGGGCCTCTGAGAGAAATTTTACCAGGGGGTACGAAGACTAATGCCGGGCCCCCTACCTTCGGCGCTGCCGTCGAAACTTGTATAGCTTCTTGGTATAGTAGTCAGAATAAAGATAAAACAGCTGCCATGCCAAGATTTGCAAATAGTTAAATAGCAATGCTGGCATCTGCCTCACGTGTAATTTTGAGCTTGATTACAGAAGAACTTAAATGCGTACTTCCACCCTCCCAAGCCCGGGTACGATGTACCTCTCGTAGGCCTTGGCTCCACGCAATCTTCTTTACGTCTTTTTGCCCGAGNTTTGTAACAAAAATGTATTTTCATCTAACCTCTTCACTACAACCTCAGGTTAATCTCAGCACCTAACTCCTAAGTCACCTGATTGCGGCTGTTTAGTATTTTCTCTGAGACTGCAGAGTGTAAACAGTGCATTACATCTCATCAGTGTGCTGTTCATTGAGAACTTTACTGGCGTTCTCCAATTTCCTGAAAGATTAATCAACGCTTCACACAAACGCGGTTGAAGTTGCGTATCAGGAAAATCTTGGCTGAGCTCAGATTCCTTTTATCAAAACAAAATCGCACAAGGTTTCATTGAACGTTGGGGTTCATCCCTTACGCGTGAAAAGACTGCCGGCACGCCAAACACTGCGTCGTAACATAAGAGAAAGGAGCGTGTTTTTAAGCGTTTTCAATAGATGTACATCAAAGCAGGATGTACACGCAGTCACAACTCGCACGCATATGTAAATAAAGTACAAGAATCAATGCAAATAAACCGCAGAAATGTAAGTTGCGTCACAGGCCACAGCCATTTCATAAGCCGGATAAACTTGTTGGACTTGTTCGGCAAACAACATTCTGAAAACCTTCCAACTATAGGCGAACGCAAGCAGCGAGCTTGCCACGTCATCGCAATGCATGAAGTGATCGTACTTCACCTTTGCATTGCTTCCTCGTAGTTTTGCCGCATGCTGCTCGCTTTGTGAAAAATGCTCGCAGCAACAATTTCGATGAAACATTTTCTTCTTCTTTCAGTGGATTCCAAACGACCTCCCGCCAGGCGTCGCTGTTGTCTTCTCTTGTACGGAGATGAAACTGACGCACAAACTATTGATGCAGCGAAAGGCGACCGTGATTAAAATTCCGCAACTTTCTTCCCAGTAAGTCCTAGAAATAATGGCTTTCAAACTGTATGCCATGAAGATGCTTTCAGTGCATCAGAGTTGCTAGGTACAGACTATATGCCATGCCACTCTCCATACGCCACTTTAGTGTGTTCAGCATTTCTTATACTGAAGTGCATAAAATACGTAATTCAGATCCGAATATTATAATAAAATTTATCAGTGATAGAATCGATTCCCAATTAACATCGATTTTATCTTGCTTATTTACATACTTGTATTTCATGGTTGGTGATAAAGGTCAAACAATACACAAATATGTAACTTAGTCAAAACTTCGACAAATAAGTAACTTAGTCAAAACTATACACAAATACGTAACTTAGTCAAAACTTCGAAGTTGAGCAGGATAAACTTAGTGCTCTGTCATCATAAGCGAACAAATTCAAATCTTAAAATGTTGCTAAAATGCAGGAACATCCATTAAATTAAAACGCGAGATCTGCCGCTGAGACATGATATGTTAGTGGCCATTTTGACTCAACTTTTCAAAGTTTAAACAATCGCCCATACGGTCGTTGTTAGAGTTTTACGCAACTGTACAACACACGGCCTGCTACGAACCGTTTATAAGCAAACACGTGGACCACGTATTAAAAAAGTTGTGAAACCTTTGTTCTGAAACATCTGTTTTTCGTACTTTTGCCCGTTTCCATGGTTTCTTTCACGTGCTTCCATTTTTCGCTGCAGCGACTCTGGACTTGTGATTCGCCAGATTTTATCTGAGCACGGCAAATCTCTGGATGAGAAAAGCTTCAACAACCAGCTCCAGAAACTGAACTTGAAAACGGATTCGAAGGTCCCGCTTTACCTGAAACTTGCCTGCGACTATGCCAGGTTTGTAATTTTATGATGTGTTACAAATATTCCTTCACTACAGGAATGGATTTTGATCCGGGAGTGCTCTTTCCCGCTGACTTTCCAGGTCATCTTCGGTGTTGTTGTTTTTTTTTTGAAAGTCTGCACTCACATAATAATAAAAATTGTCGCCTACTTTTTTCTTTATTTTAGAATCTTAAGCAGTTATACAGAAATTTTCAACCTTAGCTGTAGAAAAAAATGTAGAAAGGTTGCCTTTCGATCTTTTCAAGACACGAAATTTTACATTTTGAAGTCAAACTGGTTAATTGCAATAGTTACATGGAAAAAAAATTATACTTTCACTTACTGACAGCAACAAACTGGGAAGGTGCACCACTATATTTACCGCAAACCCACCAACACGGACAGATACCTTAATTTTCGCTTTTTCATGTCATGTTTGCTTCGCGAAATATGGTTCAACCCAATTTTTTTGCCTTTCTACTAAAATCCACGGTCTTCTTAGGTTGTTTGCCGATTTTTCCACTCTCTGTGAAGAACTCGACCGACTTCCCAGAAATCTTCACGGCTTAATTGAGCATTGGATCGCAATAACCGAATCTCATCTGGAAGTCCACTTCGGAGCCCAGGGCAAAGCAACTGCCGGACTGACTCTCCTCCTCATTCTCTGCTGCCCTCGTGGAATCGATGAACAAGAACTATTTCATATTTTGTGCATGTGGTCTCGGTAACTGCAGCTGTGGCTTCTTTACTTCAGTGCTGACTTGTAGAAAGAACAGTGTTTCTCAAACGTTTTTATTCTATCGCCCCCTTTTCACTCTCGACACGTCGTTTTCGTCCCCAAGCCTGATAAATCAAACGCAAGGTAGTAAATTTAAAAGAATTTTATTTAACGAAAGCATCGAATAGCTAACCAAGCCATTAAATAGCTGAATCAAGCAATTGTATTACGACGCTAATATTACATTCAGAATTCTTGTGAAAATAATCAACACTGTAACCGGGCACATAGACGATCCAGAGTAAAAATTTAACGGATGAATTGCTTTAGCAACAACCTCCAACGAAGATCGTAGCAAATTAAATTTTACAAGAAACAAGTCATATAGTAGGCTACTGAAGTTGACTCAACGATCGATTAGTGGTTAAGCGTTTTTGACCCCTTGTTTTTCCCCCCACCTATCGCCCTTTGGGGGCGATTCTGCCCACTTTGACAACCACTGTTGCAGAACACTCCTGCGCGCCTCTTGTCTTCAACATTCCCAGCGTTGTTTTGAAGTGAATTTAACCATTGAGGTTCTTAATTTAGCTTTTGTTTCATCCAGAAAGATTTTGGTATTAGTTTCTCTCAGCAAAAGCAAGCTGCGTTGAGCGGCAATTAGGGATGCCATTGACGAATTTCGAAGTGCAAACAAAATATCACGGAGAATTGTCTCTGAGCATTTGGAATTTTAATCGAAAACGGTTTGTGCATCGAAAGTCTCCATCGTCGTAGCTTTTGTCTTCTGATAGAAATGGCTGAATGGATCTGGTAATTTGCGGGCATCTTCTGTTTCACCTTATTTGCTAGTATTTTTTTCAGAATGATCTACAAGAAATCGATTTCATGGTCTTGCTTTTGCCAAACGTTGTACATCTGTCGAATACTGCTAAACAGACGAAATGAAGAGTATAGCACCAAATTATCGATCCAGCGTCCTCTGTACGCTGAGGTTGTCAGAAAAAGGTATCGTGAATACAGGGAATGGTTACGAAAAAATGTACCTCGCTTGTAGATGCTTCGCTGGAGCATTTAAATCGCGTTTGCACCAAGTTCTTCATATATTTGATTGGTCCGCGAAAAGGACTGGAGCCAATCCTGAAAGTATTTTTTGCACACTAAGTTTTAAAGAAAAGTTTTATTTGCGAATCGTTCGTTTTGTATTGTATTGAGCAGGGTTGCGGAGTCGTCAGGAGTCGGAGGTTTTTAGATGGAGTCGGAGTCGGATTTCTAACAACACTGGGAGTCGGATTCGGATATTTTTGTCCGACTCCCGATGTCCAGTTGGATCATTTTTTACATCACACTCTTAAATTAGGAATTCCTGTTGAAATGGTACAATTTCTTTTGAAACTTTTGTTGAAACAGGGATTTCTTGCTGTGCACCACGATTTCCATTGATTTTAACAGTCAAATTCCTTTACCTTTATGTTAAGGAGTCGGAAATTTTAGAAAGTCGATTCGGAAATTTTGGAAAGTCGGAATCGGATATTTTACCTCCGACTCGGCAACCCTGGTATTGCAGCATGTACAAGTACACCATCATTTTATGGTGGTAACGTGATGGAGGATAATCTTTTTTGAAAAGTCTTCGTAGTGTTCTTCACGGAAGGTTGCATACTGAAACGTTGAAGAACTGCACAAATCTAAAGTTTGCTCCCAAATCGTTTCTTTCGCTTTTTGTAAAATATGCAAAGCTTTCGGTTTGATCCGACTTCAACTGTGCGGTTTCTTCATCTTGCTGCGACGTATGCTTTTTGGAGAACTTCGTGAGAATTTAATTTTAGGTATTTGTCGGGCAAAACTGGGAAGGACACCGAGCGTTTCTGCCATAGATTGATCGCCGCCTTTCACATGACGTCACTGTCGTCGACCAATCACGTGGTACCACCTCACGCATCACTGACCGCGCTTCCCTTCCACCTCAGCAAATGTACGTTTCAGAAAATTTTCTTCAGATCATTCTTGCGATTGTTGCTTGAAAAACGTGACAATCCATCCTTTGTAGCTAAAGGAAAGCACCACCATTTCACAAGCAAAGAGTAGTCACTCAACTACTTTCACTTGTGACTTTCTTGGCTTAGCTATATGTTATAAGTTTGAATCGCTAAGAATAATACAGGATTTGTTGGTTTACTTGTGGATTGCATCTATCTGTGCTCCAACATCATAAAAAGAAATATTTGCGCCGACTGTGGTATTTGTCAGACTCCTGCTTCATGCAAGCAATTGCTGTGTGCGTCGCCAGCACTCAATATTTACCAGTGACAGTGGTTTCCTGCTGTATTTTGTCACCGTTGCAGTATTTTTGTGAACTTCTGAATGGTGGCTCCCGCATATATGTCTTGACTTTAACAGCCTCGCAAGAAAAAGGCTGCGACATGCTACACGTGCGTTGGGTTATTTATGGGAATACATGAACGAAGTGTTTAGTTAAATCGAAACTTTTGATCACAAAAATTTTTATTTCAGCTTTATGTGACGAAGAATTCGTTTAAAAGGTTAAAGTATAGGAACCATAAGTGAAGAGCAGCAGTGCAGGTCTGTTTGTGCAGGTGATGATGTTTTGCTGCTGAGACTCCTCTCCGACTTCAACTTCATGGAGGAGAAATGCAAGAACAAAATGGCCCACGAACTCCTCGATGATTATTCACTTTTGGGATCATTGGCAAAGTATAGAGGTTCAAAGCAATGGTGAGCTGGAAGATAATTTGTTAGGCTGCTTTCCTGTTGATCATGAATGTACGTCATGTACTCACACGTTGCTAGTTGACATCATCTACTGTAAGTAGATCTCGGATTTTAAACCAATGTTAGGGAATTGCGTGCTGTGAAGTTGGTAGTTATACTGTTGAAGTAGAGTTGCCCGGGTGACTATGCGCATGATCTTTTTGTATTTTTGAGTACATTTTCGACCAATTTGTTTATGTTGGTATATTTCGCCATTTCATGCGCCACATTACTAACAGATAATGGATAACAGATTCTGGACTTCGCATATGCATGTCTTGTATTGTGCCTTTTCCTCCTGTGTGTAGAGACTGATGTAAATTCCAGAAAACGGACATGACATTGTACATCATACCAGCAATTGTTTTTCTACCTGTAAATACCTGAGCTGTGATTTTTTTTAAATATGTTGCGATTGCAAAACTCAAAGCTGCTTAAAAATGTCCCGAACTTGTGTGATAACGAAGGTCTGTTCGTTCGTAATTACAGGTCTTCTTTGTGGGATTTGTACTTTTGTCTGTCGTCATCATTCCATCTTGTGGACCGTCATCCTCTCATGTTGTATCAGTTCGCCATCAATCAACAATCGCAACTCAGCACTGCGTTCGGTGACAAACTCACCGGTAGGTGATAAAAAAAGTAAAACAAATTGTAAAACAAAATCGAAGTAAAACAAATTGTATTCACGTACAAAATTAGTTTTTTTTCCTAATTAAATTTTTGTTCCACCGATATAACTCTGCAGACAAACCATAGGGAAAGAACTAATCGTTTTCACAGCGCGACACTTATTTCATATTTGTACATCGTTGGCAGATTAAAAGCTAAAAAGCAAACAAAAAAAACAGAACAAACAACAAAATGTTCTACATGAAACATGAGCAAGATAAATTGTTTCAGACGTTCGTGAGGACGCCGCCGATTGTGAACTTATTTTATGCGAGAATTTGAATAAAGAATCCAATCTTTGCGTACGGACCTTGAATGACATGCGGAACGATGTCCCATATTGCCTGTGTCATTCCCCAGAGTAAGTTAGTGTTCTTTTTCATTGGTGCAAGTCACGTTATCTGGTTGTGTTATGTCGGAAGAATGAAGCAGTAGGTCTTAGCTGCTGGTTTGTTGCTCCATGTGGAAAAGGTAACTCACTAGTATTCCGGCTGTACCTTACACTACCATCGTACGGTCACTCGGGGTGCTTCTTTATTTATTTTTCAAAACCACCCAGAACGAGTTGAAAAAAAAGTTTGCTGTGACCGCGTGCACTGTCGCTTAGTTTGATGCTGTTTAGCGCAGGATGTCTAAAACGTGACGATCAGCGACAATTTTATATTTTCCCTCATCGTGGAAAACGTGACGATCAGCGACAATTTTATATTTTCCCTCATCGTGGAGGCAGATTCTTTTTGCATGCTGTTTAACGTAAACTTATTTGCAGTTCGTTTTTAGCTAAAGATGAAAACAACATTTTTATTTGTGGATGTCTGTGGGACCTTTTAAACTATTTGATGACTGCGAAAGGCATTGTAGATGCTTTTTCGTCTTAACTCGGGAGTGATTGCGCTTTGGGACCTCATAAGAATTTTCGTCCAGATTCTTCAAACAAAAACGGGTGAATTGGTTCTTGAATTTTTTCACAGGCCCCCGAAACGCCATTGGGACGTCACACCTCATAACGTCACACTGCTCCCAAAACTTTCAAATCCAAAAGTACCCAATTTTTTTCTAAACCGAAAGTGCAAGACTTCCTGCAGATTTTGATGTTTCGATTAGCACTACCGGCTGGCGAGTTAACGGCTGCAGCAAGTCGAGCCAAATACGTTGTTCGCGCGATCCTTCAGGGTTCCTCTGCATGTCCGAAACAATTTTCGTTTTTCCAGTGAAAAGAAGGTCGTCTGCGGCTCCCGCACCGGCGCTCTGGTTGTTTTCGACGCATCGAGCGGCAAACGGCTGCAAGTCATGAACGCTGGCGTGGGTGCGAACAAGATCGTTTACGTCACAAACGATTTATTTGTGACCGGTCACGTGAACGGGAAGCTGACGATTTGGAATGATGAAAGTAAACATCGTTAAACTCTTCGATGATTTTGTGTATGCTCGCGAGAACTTTCATTAGCGAAAGAAAACGAAAGTTGGAAAAATAAGTTATCATGAAAAGATATCTTATAAAAATACTTTGTTCTAAAAGCTCATTCAGTTTTTTTTACGGATTTCGTGGTGTTACCTTTATTGCAGTACGTAAACTGCCTGTAACGAGTCTTTCAGGTCCAGATTTCTGCGCAAAAGNACAGCAGCGATTGAAAAAATCGTTTTATACTACAGATGTCANTTTTTCCTTTGTTTTGAGTGTCCAGGGTGTTACTGACTTNGCTTCTTACGCTAAATGAAACTCATTGCTGTCATGTTTTCGCAAACGGTAATTCAAAGTTCCAAATAGCTCATGCACTGAATTCTTATCGAAGCCTCCACTGATTGCATGAGACGTTTGTGTTGGAGGATAACGACGTTAAAATTTATATCTCATGTTTGGTGGGAAATTGCGTTTTTTTTGCGTTCTGCGGTGGTTTCTTCAACGATGCAACATTTGTGGTTTGAAATTGTTTTAACAGTTCCTGTAACTCTGGTATTCGCGAATAATGCTGAATACCGTAATTACTCGCATTTGAAATTTTTTCGCGAAAATATGAATACCAGAGTTACTGGAAGTGTAGAAAGTTCAAATCGTGTTAGTTTCTTTTTGCAACAAATGTAATATTCTCCTGTCTGCACAGACGGGGTTCTGGTAGTCACGATGAACCACCATCGTCAGGCCATCACCGACATGACCTTTAACCCCACTCTCAAATACTTGGCATGTGTGTCACGTGACCGTTGGGCGTCGGTATGGCAACTAGCAGCGAACCTGGAGAGCAGCTCGCATCCTCTGGGGAAATACCCCTTCGTTAAATTCGCACTCGATGACGTCATTCCCAATTGCGTCGACATGCACCCGCTGCTGTTGAAACTCGCGGTCGGGCTATGGGACGGGTCGATACGAGCGTGGGAGGTTTCGACCGGAAAACGAGTTGCAATTATGCGAGGAAGCCCAAGCTCGGTGAGTTGGTCGAGTGGCGTGTGTGCGAGATGGTTGCCGCGATTGATCATATCCTCGATGGAAACAACACAGCTATTTAAACCCTTAAGATGCAAATCTTTCACAGGCTTTCCATCCGCTTTTGCGCTCGGCAACGTTTTTAAGGAGTTGTAAGGGACAGAAACAGTTTCTCAGAATTTTTCCAACGGTCTCTAAAAATGCAGCAGAACCTTGCTTAACGACCACCACCAAAATACACTAAAACTTCACTTCACGACCATCACGGTATTCGGATGAAATACTTGCAGTCTCTCGTCTCTCAATGTCTTAGCGGTGAGCACGATGAAAACTTGAAAAACCTGGCGGTAGGTGTAATGTCTTTTTGGTATTGTTCTGGGCTTGGCTATGACTCTCTGAAGACGGTTGTATGGTGCGCCCAACCTATTTGCATCTTACAAAAAATGTGCTTTTTTTTCGAAGATAAAGCAAAATTAACATTTCTTTTCGTCCAGGTGACCTGCTTGAAATACTCGTCTTGCGGAACCTACATTTTCTCTTCGTCGCTCCACTCGGCGGGCGTCAATGTGTGGTTTGCTGCAACTGGGACTCTGATCGGGTTGCTAGGCAACAAGTACGTTGTGGATTCGATGGAACGTCTTCGCGGGCGTGGTTGTCTCGTTGCTGCAGGCAGACATGTCGGCAACCGTTGTGACGCAACAATCGCCGTTTGGAAGGAGAGCATGGGCAAAAATCTTGGAAGTTTTGTTTTTGACGGCGAGGTATGTCTTACTTGCTTTGAATTAATGGGTGTTTCATATTAAGGCTGTTCTGAAAGCGTTTCGCAACTTTTTGCAATTATTTGCGTTAATGAAACTGAAAACACTAATGAAAAAACATGCACAGCAACTTCTGGTTTGCATTGGAATTTTAGCGTTGTTCCTGTAAATGACTAAAGCCAGTTTTCATCTAACTTGAAATTGTTACATTTTGCGGCTCGTTTTCTGTGAAGACGAAGTGTATGAAAGGTACTCCTTGCGAAAAATTGCCCTTTCAACAACAAGCTATTTTTACTTTTTTTCTGAGACCGAAATAGAAAACCACGCGAGAAACGCAATGTGAAATGCGATCTCGCAGCTACTCGCTGGTTTCTTTGCGTGGATTTGTTACTTATTCTTTTTTATTAGGACTCTGCTTGGTACGTACCACACATAAAATCTCTATTAATAGACTTGTCATTGCATGTATATCGTTTAAGTAAACTTATTAGTTGTTGAAAGCTTCATGATTATCGAGGTAGTTGTTTTTTTTCACTGAGACATTCCTGTCCTTTGTTTGCAGAGACAGGGGTCACTGAAACATTTCGGTCATTTGTCTCACAGTTGTATCAAAACTCGCCGTAGCAGTGTTCATTAGCCTATGTTTTCAGACATTCTGACCGAAATGATTTAATTTTTTTCGGTCATTTCAAAGTCATTTCGGTCTATCACCGCAAAAAACAGGATAAATTTGGGACCTTTCAGCGTTCGACAAACTGAAGATAAAAAGCAATTATCTTGTCTGTAAAGATTAACCGATATTATTTTATAAAGCTATTATTACATTTCGCTACAAGCAATCTCATTACTATCTGACGGGCTTCAATTACAATTTCTCTTAATTAAAACTCATGACTTGCAGAACCAGGGAAGTGCTTTGTGCTGCGGTTTCAATAACAATCAAACGAAAGTTGCCATCGGATACCACAAGGGTTGCTTAGCGCTTTATGACGTCACTATGCAGAAGACGCTTGCTCAGTGGAAGAACCTTCACAAAGGACCGATAACGTACGTGACGATTTTCTGCGATCGCACCGTGCTGCGTTTGCGTGCGAATCGAAGTAGTTTTGAACAGAAATTCATCATTTGCTTTCTCTCTTTCCGCGACAATGCGCAAAATTTTTTATCATCAGCGTTGCTTTGCCACATCTTTACTATCTATTAGAGTAAATTTTTGGTTAAATAATAGAGTTTCATCCGCATTTGCAAAAAAATCAAATCCGATAGAAATGCAAAGCTGTGGCGTTTTCCAGTTGCAGCAATCCATTCCCAACTTTTCTTGTGATGTTGATCAACCGATGCCAGCAGTAACGGTTGCTCACGGTCAAGTGTGTTTTTCAGTTGTCTCTGCTGGGGGAGTATGCGCCCTGGTGACTCCGATTTTGAATTCGTCGTAACTGGTTCGAACGACAACTTGATCCATTTGATCTTCGCGGAAACTGACAATCTTGTTCACACTTTCTCTGGACACGAAGGTTTGCTCACCAGTTTTGGTTGAAGTCTTGATGTGTGACCAGTTTTGGTTGAAGACTTGATGTGTGACCAGTTTTGGTTGAAAGACTTGATGTGTGACTGTTTTGGTTGAAAGACTTGATGTGTGACTGTTTTGGTTGAAAGACTTGATGTGTGACTGTTTTGGTTG
>JGI24159J19872_10006296_pt1 | contig 15446 bp, 10 predicted proteins | sample Ectturendosymbi4_FD_19872 | JGI IMG/M metagenome (IMG submission 19872) | reverse complement strand
ACAGTATTAGCAAGTAGTATGAGGTGTTAAATTTAGACAACTCAAGTTGCATTGCCTGAACCACTTTCGGCGATAGTGCAAGTTGTCGTACGTAGCCTATACCCTGACGCTTTTTGGTTGATTTTGAAATGGTGGTTTTCAGAATGCACCGTGCGTTTTTTGTATTTCTAAAATGTACAATACAGGGTGGGTCAAATGTAGACGTGCTCTTGATTGCTTTTTTACATTTATGGCTGAAACTTTGCAAGGGTATTGACAAATACTGGATCGTTCCGGTAAGAAAATTATTCTACTTTCACCACTGGTGTAAATCCAGTGGTGGGATCCAAATTTTTTAAGAACAGGTTCTCTAACTCCAGGACTCACTGACAACAGGTTCTCTCATTATCACAGTCTCCAGAGGCAAACATGCCAACAATCGGTTCTCGGGATTAAAGAAATTCCATGGACAGGTTCTTGCGAACCGGTCGAATCCCGTCACTGCGCACAACCCGATTTGACCGTTTATCAGTTTGATCTGAGATGTTAGACGTACAAGTACAAACGTTTATTGAACATGCGAAAAATATCGCTTAACCGCTGAATGTGACGCAGTAGGCATCAGCAAAGTGAGCAAAAGCCAGGCGAGACGACGGCACAACGATTTGGTGCAAAAACAAGAAATTCGCTAAGAAACAGTTGCGAGTTTAAACAAAAATGTCTTATTTCCCGCCTTGCAAACAACGCTTGACACAGGCATGGCGAAAATTTCTGGGCAGTCGTGTTCAACCCGTTCCCAAAACTCTTGCATCTTTGCAAGAAGCTTCTCGCAGTCGTCACGGACGGTGACGTCACTGAGACACCACATTACGCTGACATGGAAGGAGGGATTGATGTAATACGTGTCGCATCTGTATTCTTTCATGACGGAATCGATGCGTTCCACTATTGCGGAAAGCAAGCGCCTCATATGAATGTTGGTAATCTGTAAAAACGCGGCATACAGTGCTTTTAACTCTTCTAGTGATCGCACTTACAAAAGCAGCGCCGTTGCAGTTACTTCCAGTTATCTTGGTGGCGAAAAACTTTTCTTGTGGTTATTTTTACATGGAAGAAATCAGCAGACAACGAAAACCCCTGTACAAACCGTAAAGCTGGAGGTTGCATGATTCTGATCATTATTTATGTGCAAAATATCACGTTTGTAGCCTTTTGTCTGATCGAAACTATTTTTTTGCTTCGCTTTGTTTTTATTGTGAAACTTAAAACAAACTTTTATTTTAATTAACCAACCAGGATTTGCAAAACAGTTGCTTCTGGAACAGAGACCGCTTCCTTTTTTGACTTGCCCGCATTTAAGGGCAAATTACGACGTCGTGATACGGCTGTCAGCTTCCTATCAGTTATATACTGTATAGCTTTAGCACCGGAATAATGAAAAATTTACCATTCACTTTAAATAAGATTAATTGGTTCGAAACACAAGGTGGAGAAAGTGGTTTAACTTCTTAAGATATAGTTAGATGAAAAGACGCTTGACGTTAAGTGCGCGTCACCAGCATCGTCTATTTAGATACACGACACTGTATTCAGAGCTAGTCTGACATGCTGCATTGCTTCAAAACGGACAAGCAACTGGTCCACACCACAGTACATATATTGAGTAGATAATCACCGTGAACAAACAAACGGTTATTTGCCGTGGGAAACACGTGGTCAGTAAACTTCAAATTCAAAACTGCGCAATTATTTCCTTATTCAGAGCTAATGGTGGTTAAACACTAGCATTTCCGATCAGAGAAAATGGGCAAGATTAGTTTTACCTTGAGGTTTGTTGGCACTCTTCTGCTTTGTATTTAACTGAAAGAACGAATGTTTGCAGTCTTCTGTAAGAAGCTGATGTATTTTCTCGCTGATTATCTGAGGTCACGCTTGCTTCAAGCTATCAAACCTTACCCGATTTTATGCTTTATAGGTTACCTTTTGAGTAACAAGTTAAAGAAGCTATCCACCTATTTGCAGAGTTCTTTCACAATTGCAACACTTCGTATTTAAACAATACATTTCATACGAAATAAGGATTTCAAAAAATCAACTAACGTATGGACCAGGGGGATCTCCAAACTTTTTCGTTAGATGGCCACATAAGCTATTAGACAATAACTCGAGGGCCGGGCATCTTACATAATGTGATTGTTTTGGGATATGTTACATTCTACAAATACAAACAAATTTTACTTGAATATAGTATTTTTTCAATATCGACAAAATGGCTTCACGGGCCAGATGAAATGGCTTTGCAAGCCAGATTTGACCCTCAGGCTGTAGTTGGGAGATCCCTGATATAGACAAAAACCCAATTGGTTTTAAATTTACTTCCAAAAAGATTTTGGAAAAGAAATGAGACGACTATCACTGCAAAGTGCATATATATATTTTTTTTATTTAATAAAATTTTTGTTTGTCCTTTGCGGTCCATGCAAACCTAGGCTTTGGACCAACAATTTTTTTTAATGACTGCAGAAATTAGGTTAATTCGGTCAAAAATATAGATTAATAAATAGTGTTATGGCGAGTTTCAATACTACTATGGTACAAATGACCGAAATGTCTCACCGAAAAAAAACTATGTGCCAACTGCTATCATCACCATCAGAATACGCTTCAATAACATTTTGGAATTTCTTTTGTTTCATTGCATTTGTTGTCAGACACAGATATTTTTTCAAACACGCTAATTTGTTATATTGCGTGGTGAACAAGAACACTATTTTTTAACTGACAAATCACTGAAAATTGATGAGTAGTCCAAATTGCAAAATTGTACAAATTAACTGAACATTTACACAGACATCAGGAAACAAAAATTAGCAAAGTTATTTTTTCTTTTAGGCAGTAAATCCACATGAAATGAGACAAAAACTAAAGCAGTCATTGAATGAAGCTTCTAGATTTAGCATTAACTAAGAAAGCATTAAGCAAACCACAAACATTTTAATAAGCAGACAAAAGGTTAAACAATGATAAACTCTTAATTTTCAAATTTTGTGTGATATCTCACTGAAGTCCTGAAGTAAATATATTAATTACAAATCGAAGACTAGCGTCATTTCATACCACTTAGCTTGTTCAAGCCAAACAAGAAGTACATGGTTTTATTGAAAAATCAAATGCAGGCAGTACTGAACATGGTAGTAGAGCTCGACCAATAAGTTTTTTTTGGCTGATACCGATGTTTTTATTTTTTCATTGCCGATAACCGATATCTTTGGATTACTCAAGCAGTGTCGATATTGCTTCATGAGGCAAAATATACACTCCAGGAGCTATTTTGCCTTCTGCCTAACATGATTAGTAGAACTGGTCACATGACAAGTTTGGAACACGTGACTTGCTCAGTTGATTGTGATGTCTGTAAAATGTATTATTTTTAGTAACATCTCCCAAAAATAGATATATTATAGCAGTGGTTCTTAATAGGGGGAGGGGGGGCGCGAGCCCTTCATGCTTTACAACATAGAAAATTTTTGAACAGAAATGTGTCTCTTTCAAACGTTACGCCAGTGCTAATTTTACGTCGCCACGTGTTATTGGACTTAGTTCCGGCAGAGATTACATTTTTGTTGGGCATTTAATGTTATATCTATTAGTAGCTGAATGTACCAGATGAGTTTATATTCATCTGGGACATTCAGCTATTAATATAACATTAAACGCCCAACAAAAATGTAATTACTTCACCTGGTATGCACCGACAAATAGCATTTAACTTTTTCAAGCAACTTTGCTATCAAAATTTGTGATGGACTTCACAAAAACAAACTGAATGTGAGCTTTACTGTACAAGTGTCTGAACACTGTATTTGCAAAAAACATCAATCCTGAACAACAACTAATTTAATAGAATTTAACAAATATATTGTTGGTATAGCAAAAATCATCTATATTGCAACATGTTATTTGCAACCAACAAAAAATGAATACTACTTGAAAGTATTCTACCAAAGGAATATGCCTCATGAAAAAATTTCATCACAGATCAGTTTTTCTTAATAGCTATTAATATAAAAAAAGATGTTGGTTGGAATTTGAACTTACTTCGAAACCACAAAATGACCTGGTCCCTTCATCATTGACAAAAAACTTCATGTCCAGTGCTGAAAATGTCAAATCAAAGGCAGAAAATTTCAAGAGTTGATTTTGCAGTGCTTCTATCATTGGTTCAATAAAGTGATGTGGAATGACAACAGTCTTTGAAACACTCAGATGAAAGTCATCCACTACATGCCACTGCACTCCTCCATCTATAATTCATACAAATAATCCAGCTGCAAGTTAATGGTTTTTGGTAAACCAAATAACAATATTCAGGAAGACTGTTGAATGTCAAACAAGGATTGATTGGATTTAATGTAATGCTAGACAAAATAAAATGCAATCCATCCAATCTCAGAATACAGCCGAATTTGCTTTTATTGGCACTTTACTGAGATTTAGAAAAGTGTCAATATATACAAACTGCCAATTTAAACAAGAAACCACAAACAATTCAAACCCAAGTGTTTTTCCAATGTTGAGGTGTGTTATGTAACATATTTACCATCTAATATCATACACTATCAACTAAACAAAAATGCCAAGAAAATACTGACAAGTATTTACTCATTGAGGTTGGCAGTGTAATGTCGTTCAAAGCCAAGATTGCTACATCACAGTGAAGATTAACATCCTAGCAAACATTACAATCAGGAGGCATGTCTTTTTTGTACTTACAACTACAAGTGCTGTTATAAACAAACAAAATGCTTTGTGGGGATAGAATTAGAAAGTGGTGCTGACATAGGTGAAGCCGATGTAGTAGACAAACTTAAATACACATGAAACAGGATATTCGCCAACTACCAAAGAAATTATGCTAAAGTAGGCAAATTGCTGATATACACAAAGCTGATATAGGTGAGTTTTGCTGTAGCACTGTTCTGGCTTTTGTTCTCATTAGTGCAGCACAGAATATGTCCTTTGCAACAACCAATAATATGTCTTGAAATTAACAAGTAAAATATTGGTTGTCTTATGCAGAGAAACTACTGACATAACATATTACAACTTCTTTCAATGTTACCGATTCTAGTTACTACATATCTCACATTACAAAGTGTTTGGAAATACACATACAGCCCACCCACAGTGGTTTATGCATTACGCAAGACAACACTACTGCAAAAGTATCAGCCTCAGAGGCTGGACTTCTTTTTTTCCAATCACCAAAATTATCTTATAACACAGTGGTCTGCAACCTATGGCCCGGATCTGGCCCGAATCCTCTTTACAAAATGGTAGTAACCGTATGGCCCATCTAGTAGTATATTTTATGAATCTGCCCTCCTTGCGACTTCTTGTATTGTATACTTATGAGAAACTATATATTTATGATCAACTGCATTGTGTTATAAATGTACTGTATGTTGCATTTTGGGCTTTTGTTAGGAACTGTGAAAAATCAGGAGTTAATCTGATTAAAATTCCATAAACTCCCAAGTTTTAACAACATCATAAAAAACAAAGGTAACAGAATTGTTGGTGGAAAATTAGATATGGCCCACCATACCTTGCAGAGTTTCTTTTTGGCCTGCGACTAGGGAGAGGTTGCCGACCCCTGTTATAACAGAAACACTTCTCATGTAATGGAAAGGCTTTTTGACAAGATACAGTAGATATAGTACAAAATCAACCAACATTTTTATGATAAAGCCTTTTTTATGGCTCTTTCCTATTACAGTAAATGATGTTTAATTATATTCTTGCATATCTTCTAGATTTGATCAGGCTTTCTTAATTAGAACATACCATAAAGATTGTGTAGAGTTATCATCAAAGATCCTTATCTTTTCTACAACATTTATCAATTACTCACAAATAGAATTAGTAAAGTGACTTTAACAGTTTAGAGAAGCAGTTACTGATGCATTTTCAAAAACAAACATTCTTTTTTTCAGCACAACACACATCAATTTTTGCATCTGCAAATGTATATTTAGCAGCTAAAAGAATAGTAATGGTAAGGGTTAATTGCATTAACACTCCACCCCATGCTATGATAAAGAAACCTTTGGTTTGAGCTTTATCTAAAAGTAGCATGTACATATGCACATTTCTGACAAAAGTAAAGCTCATACCTTTAGGAAGTATAGCTGTTCTTTTAGCAAAGTATATGCAACCAACTTAATTGAACAAACAATAATAAACAAGATTTCATACCTTGCAAAGTACTAGTGAAATGGCAGACTTGGTCTCTCATATCAGATTCAAACTTAGAAGGATATGGAATAAAGACATGCGTAGCCCAGTTTCCTCTTACATGGGGAAACGATCGTATTCTACCAAAATGACTACCACTGTCAGTGTTAGTGGCTAACTGATTGATGGGATCAAAAAGCTTGGTTATTGCTTGAGGCACAGGAAGAAGCTTTTTGGAGTCTGAAACTATTTTGGAACTATCCTCATTTTGACTTTCTGTGCTTTCTTCAGAATCACTGCAATATGCATCACATAGTATGTTTAATGCCATGGTGGTTTATCCAAGATAGGTTAACGTCACAACCTATCAAACATCATTACGAATTCAACCTTCTGCACCATAAAAAAATATCACATTTTTTAAATCCTCCCAATAAGTTTTTTTAGTTTCTGGTAATGTTTGCCTGTCACTAAGCTTGTGGTGGACATTGCACAAAATCGTTCACCATGGAAATCTTGTCAATCTCAGCTAATTTATAGGGACCCAACAACAAGATAAACTCAATGCTTTTATGGAACCCTAGCGTTTGTTGCTTTAGCAAACTTACATCTGGCGCAATTCACTTAGTACTGCCAAATAAATTTATCTTTTGTTTTCCTAACTGTGCGTATTTGATCTCCAGCTGTTGTTTTTCAACACTTTTGAAAAAGTGATAAACAGGGTTGGTTGACTAGATGAGGGCTTCTCAAACTTTTTTGTTCTGCGACCCTATTAAAATTTTTTTATATGCAACCCCTTAAAATGGATAGCTTAGAACCCTATATGTTAATGATACATGTAAACATCTTATTACAAATATCAAGACTCATGAAACATTAATGTCTATGCGAAATCATAAAAATGCACACAATCCATGAATGTAACTACACAGTACAGTAATAGAACTACCACGCAATGGAAACAGTGGGCTAAAGGCGAAAAAATTAACACAAAACAATTCAGTATGTAACAGTTACCAAGTACAACTAAGGGGAAGGATGCACTTGATCAATGATTTTTACACAGATTATCCATTCATGGCCTCCTGAAATTTCAATTGTGTATCATACTAATTACTGTAGGCAGAACCAAGATAGGGCCAAAGGGGCAATACCCCCTGAATTCATTGCATATCTTGTTATTTTGTGCTTTGAGAGGCAGTGACCCAAAGCAAATGCTGTTGCTCGCTTAAAATCAAAATATTTGGCCCTTTCTAAAATTTTGGGCTGGCTACGCTGCTGTTGTGTATGTTTTGTGAATCCATCTTTTCCTGAATCTAAAAAGTACTTATGAAACTGTGAAGCTTTTAACTTTAGTCTAAAATTCTCAAAGTAGTTAGCCTAATCCCTAGAAGATTAGACCTAGAATCCTAAACACAAGCATGCCTTCATGTCAAAATAAATGCAGTAACAACAAGGTGAGGTCAATATTGGTCAGTATGTTAAAACAATCATGATGTAACAACACATACTAGCTTGTTGTATTTGGTTGATTATTATCATTTGATAGCTCAGGCAGATATCCTATAAACAACTGACAGCATGAACCATGTTATTGCCTCTAGAATAAAATGCAGTAGAAATAGATTCACTGTAAGCCTACTTTTAATTTTCTTGTGAAGTTTGCAAAAACTTTTGTAGATGCTTTGTCCAGCCAATTTGTTTTGCGACCCGTCCCATAGTTTGAGAAACCCTGGTCTAGATGACTGCCGTAGTCCTTAACGGTTTCACCAATCCTATGACACAACACAGTTCAGTACCACTATAGTATTTCATATTTGTTTACACTCATCAGCTATTATGCCATTGTATTTTCATTTGTTCTGATGTTCACTGCCAGTTGGTTTACCTAGTGTGCGGTGTCTTTTTGCTTCTGCTTATTAGCTGAGTCATAAGAAACAATAATAATAAACCATTACCATCATCTATCTATTTACTAACTAACTTAACTGCTCTACTTGCAGTTGACCGTAGAGATTTAGACTCGTGTAGATAAAGTAGGTAGATAGAATTGTGGAACTGACAGTTAAATCACAATATGATTTTCACATCAGATAGAAATAGAGGCTACAACTTATACCAGTTTTTTCCAAAAAAATGCAATTTCCGTAAAAATTCCTAGATTCACACAAGCCCAGATTTTCCCGCAAAGTTTGCTGAAATTCCTTATCTACGGACGAATTCCCCTGAAGTGAGAACGCTGCTAATCAACAGAGCAGAGATGAACCGACTGTCATATTTTGCGATCCAGTTCCGGACCTGAATTTTCAAAGCTCAGTCCAAGTCCAACCACAGCCCAAATTTGTTTTGAAATTAAAAGTCCAAGTCCAAGTAAAGTCCAAAAATTAACAAAATACAGCTTTTTAATAACAAATATCACGCAATTCTTTTCCATTAACTCAGCCCAAATCCGGTCCTGATCCTAAATTTATGAAGCAATTTACAGTCCGGTTCCAATCCAGATTCAACAAAATTCGGCATAGTCCGGATCCAGTCCAATCCAAGTCCAGTCCAATGCTCATCTCTGCAACAGAGGTGAGCGAACAAACTGAGATAATTTAAATTTAAAAACCGTAAAGTCCAGGTCCAAATAAAGTCCGAAAAGTTAACAAGATACAGCTTTTCAACAAAAAATTTCCGCAATTCTTTTCTAATAAATCAAATTTCAAATTTCACAAAAAAAATCAGCCAAAAGTAGCCAAAATTAGCAAAAACTTTAGCCAAAAATAGCCAAGTCTGAAAACTAACTAAAAACATTAAAAACCACCAAAAAGTTCAGTTTGTCAATTCCGTGGACTGCAAAAAATTAGTCTCTGGCGCATTTAGGAACCATGCAATCTTTGCAAAACCACTTTGTAAAGGCAGTGACCGTAAATGGTGTAGGGAAGAACGGGGTATGTTGAACCGGTGGGCAAGTTGAACCACCCCATGGTTTAGCCAAACGAAGCTTTCCAGAGACTCATGCGCGACACCTATTGTTTGGAGCCTGTTAGGAATGCATTTTGGTTTATGACTCAGATCCAAAGTTATTTGGTGCAGAAAGCTGCCAGGTTGGAAGTGCTTTTGCGAGCTCAAAGTGAAAAACTGGAAATGTACTTTGCCATTTCATAATTCATGGTTGGAAAAGTATATTTGTTTGATGTCGTTATTTCCTCAAGGCGTAGGTCCATCAGAGTTCATCACCTTGTGTTGGTATAGGTGGACATTAGTGCTTTGACATAAATTAGCTTCCAAGTTTAAATTCTCCTTCGGGGTAAGTTGAACCATTCAAGTCGTGCAAGTTGAACCATGGTTCTACTTACCCCACTTGATCCAAGTCGCTAGTTGTTGTTTGTGTCTTTACAATTATAAAAATTATTTTAATAACAAAAAAATCGTGTTTCTGTTTTGGAAGATTTTATGACAGCCGTTTCAGAGACTGTAGCAAAAGCAATTTAATTTGAAAAGCTGCAAGCCAATATGAAATTTATCGTCATACTCAAAACGATTTATTGCCAGAAAGGCCTCAATAGCGAAACATGTTTATGGTTATGATGCTCTCAATGATGAACTCAAAATAGTTAGTGGTGAAATGGGAAATGATTCGACAATACATGTGAAGGAACTTTTAAAAATTTTTCTGTCAAAAAAGGCAATTGGGGCGATCGCTCCCCCTAAAACCTACGAAAGTAAATTTGTTCACCACGATTTTGTACAATTCGGAAAACAGCATTCAGAATTTAAGGCCATTTTGTCGTCCATTGTTTTGTCACAGCAGTGTTGTGATGTAGGCTATACTTCACCTCCCTTACAGTAGTGACACAATGATGAGACATGACTAACCAAATATTCCTGAAATCTCCCTCCCTAACAATATTGGCTTTATCTGCCCCTGCTGTCAGTTTCACTGCCAAAAACTCTTTCATATGTTACACCCAGGGCCGTCGGCAGCATTTTGCAGCAGGGGGGGCCAGTAACCTGAAGGTGGGGCCAAAAACCAGAAGGGGGGCCACATTTTTAAAATACTGTATTAGATGTATGCAGCAACCAGGGGGCAAAACGTGAAATGGGGGGGCACAGATTTCAAATGGGTGGGGGGGCGGGCACCACTGCCCCCACCGCTGGCGACGACCCTGGTTACACCCATTGGGAGTATTGATGACATAATTGGAGAATCCGAAGGAAATTTTTGAAAAGACGAAGAAATGACCCTAAGCAGGAAGACCAGCTATCACTTTCAAGTTTGGTGACGAGAGCTCTTTTTCAAAACGTGACATTGTAAAGATACTCCTGTTTCCAGAAGTTATTGGAACTATGACAAGACAAAAGAAACATGTATTTTTATCGGACTTAAAAATCAGATAAATTTCTCTAGTGAAAGTATACCTACTCCGTCACTTCCTCATACATCAATGGTATATGTGTTTACAACGGATTTAAATATTTTTTAATATGTTTATGCAAGTGCAAATATTCCGACATTTTATTCTGCATCAGTTCCTTTTTGTGGAAGATTTTTATATTGGTTCAACTTTCCCCACTACCTGGTTCAACTTACCCCATGCGTGGGGTAAGTTGAACCGAAAAAATGATGTTTTTCGTTTTCAATTTATGCAAAGAATATAAAAGGCAATGTCAAACAACCTGCGTGTAAATGTGTTAAATGGATTTAACTGCCAAATGCCCCAATTTCAGGTTTCTAGTGCCTACACCAAAAGAGCATGGGCAAAAAATATAAAAAATGGTTCAACATACCCGTTCTCCACTACAAATCATCGCACCTTACGTAAAGATTATAACATGTATCCACAGCCTCCATCAGTTACAAAAGTATTTACAAATGCAAAAGGAAACAACAACTGATTCCTGCTCTCAGAGCTTTTTTGAAAAACAAAGTTTGACAAATGACCATGCTGCCGCATGTCATAACGGAGAACATCACGCCGGTACTTTCTGGCGTTTATTAGAAGCATAATGGCTCTTTAAATCTGAACGATGTGCTCTGGTTTCACAGCAACAAAGCTTACACCAGGCTTTCTCAGCATTACTTTGCACTTTTCAAATACATGTTTTAAGACCGTTCATCCGTTCACATTCTGTGAAACCTGACGCCACTTCTATCAATAATAATATCAGCACCAGCAGCAACTAAGAAAATCTGAGTGTTTCAGAACACATTAACCTGGAGACCTGGCATCAATAAGGTGATGACTCAATTCCAATAACTTGTAGAACGTTATCCAAAATTGAACATTTCACAAAACAATCTGCACAAATAACTCATTAATCTACAGCCATGGTCTCAAACTCTACGCCCTGGGGCGTCAATTTAATTTTTCAAAGGCTTCGCACAAAAGTAAACTCCGTGCACATTTATTCATTGAGCTAATAACAAGCGCAGTTTTATCACTTCACCAATGAACCTTTATTGTTCAGGTACAGTCACGCTGACAGTAGATAACTTATTGTCATCTCATGATTGCAACTGTAGTTATTCTTAACTAATGAACACATTGAACAATTTTAATTAACTTTACTTCCGACAAATGCAAGCACAGTAGTTAGTTATAAAATAATCAAAATGTTGATTGCTTACCTCAGAACGAATATTTATTTAAAGTTGCTTACTTGTGTGAGAACTTTGCTAAATTGAATAAACTTTTTATGCAAGGGCCGGATATAATTTGTTTGACGTATCAGACAAAATTGCGGCGTTCATTGAAAAGCTATCGTTTTTGAAGGAAGATACGTGTCGGGAAGTTTTCAGTGTTTTATTTTCTTGTCTAATTTGCTTGAAAATATATCCATGATGCTGCCTTCAAATCTACGAAGTATATTTTTGCAACCTCTACCTAAGCTCGAGTCAAAATTTTCCTCAATACTTTCCAGGGAATTTATCAAACTATGAATGGATTAATCTTCAAGTAACGATTTTTACAACGTTTTTATGAAGCAAACACTGGTCTAAATCTTGCACAAAAATCCGCCAAATTTTCCGCCAAAATATTTCGAAAATAGCCAAAAACCGCCACCCGCCAAACGAAAATTTTTCCCGCCAACCAAATCAAAAAATAGCCAAATTTGGCAGAAAAATAGCACATCTGGCAACACTGGTCCAAGCCTGGACCCGATAGTAAATATCTCAAATGATTTGCAGACCGGATCCAATACAAAACCAACAAAATTCATCATATGCCGGATCCAGTCTAATCCAAGTCCAGTACAATGCTCATCTCTGCTAATCAATGGAACTATTTCAAAAGTTTTGTTGCCAGGTTAATTAAATCTAAGTTTTTGGCGACAGCAGCAGTGATGTAGTCGAGACCGCAACCTTCGAGACCGAGACCTGGTTAAAATTCTGAGACGAGACTGAGACTTCATCAAAAACTCCGAGACCAAAATTCGAGACCGAGACTGAGACTCGAGACTTCAAAATTTGTGCATTTTGTCAATTTTTTTTTAAAAATTACATCATCACTTCTGACTTGAATTTTTTTCACATTTCTGGCATTTTTCCGACGTGTTTTGGCTGTTTCTTGCCTGCAAATACAACAAACAAAAAATCTTTGAAATGTAGAAATTTTAATTAACCATTTCTTTGCAATATTCAAAGTCTCGAGACCTGAAACCTTCGAGACCGAGACCAAGTCTCGAGACTCCATCACTTTCCATTTTACTTCTTCCCTTCACTATCAGTCATTTCCACCAGTCCAGTCCAAACTTGCTGCAAGAATCATAACTCTTATTCCTTCACCTGCCCAAAAATGACCAGAGATGAACATAAATGGATTTGGATTTAAATCTTGCCGCATTTTAGTATTTTGATGGCTGTGAATTTGATAATATCTGCTTATCGAAATTTGGATTGGATTTGATAATATTGTTTTGAACTTCATTCGGAGGCTTGCAGGCTCCATTGTTACCTAACAACTTGAACTAACGATTGGGTTGGGGTCCTTCAAAGTACGCATGCATATTGGTATTCCTTACCGTCATTTGTTACCAACAGTTATCTATTTCGAAAACGTATTGCTCAGCAATGATCACAGTGACTTTAAGTTCAAAGATAATTGCACTGAAAAACTTTATTCAGTAGGCTACAGCCATTGCCAAGTTGTGCAACTGTTTCGGCTAACGTCCCTTTTGACAAAAGGTATCACCACAATCATAACTAAACATATCTTTAGCCCTTGCGTTAGGTTTTCAGTCTGGGATTCTTCGGCCCTGATTTATCAGAATGAACGCAACACGTTTTCTAAGCTTTTTTTGTTGAAATGACATTTATATGACTGCGCATGTTAATGCATCGTTCAACCAAGGAGACAAACATTCTACGAGTAACGAAGCCCATATTGGCTATCGCCTGGTGGTACTGATTCATTCTACTTACAGTTCAAGCCTACAATCTGAGCTCTAAAATACCCACGCAAACACAGCAACTACACTTTCTCGCTTCAAGACCGACATTTTCCGATACCTTTACGTTATATAGAAAAACATCAGTTCTTCTGAAACTGAACAACTTCACCTTTGCAAATTTCTTCACTTCAACCGCCAAAATTTAATGTTGATAAGCTCACCTAATGACTAGGTTATAGTTAGAGGCATTTGTTTATTGAAAATTACCCAGTGAACATTTTAAACAATTGCATGACACGTGTCAAGAAATGTTCGTTGCCAATAGATGTTAGGTGATGGGATGATGTGCCTTTGGGGCGTTGCTAAGGATAGAACGAAAGGAAAAAATTAAGGATTAAGTTAGCTTTGACTACTCTCCAAGATTTCGTGCAGGGCATATTTTTCAGAATTTTAGCTTATGGACAATATTAACTCCGAAATACCGGACCAGTAATGTTTGCTAGCCTGCGGTCGAATGTCATCTCTGTCTTTCGTTCAAAGTACTTATGGATGGAGTGGGTGGAGGGAATGACTTTGGATGGGGAAGAAGGTGTAGGTGCTGGGGAACAACCATTCCCCAAATAAGTATTTTAAAAAGCCCTGATTTCAAAACAAACACAGGGTACCTTAGCATCCTCGATTTGAGTCAGAACTTTGAGAAAACATTTTGTTGATTTTCTCACATCGCAACGATATCTTGTAGCTCTTTAGGCAACCAGTCTAGGGTTTCTAAACACATAAATTTGAAGGGTAAGACTACTTTTAAAAATTAAATTTTAATCAACAACTTGCCGCCCCCAGAAGGTGCGCCGCCGGCGGCCGGAAACCCCAGTCCCACTTGCTACGCTATTTCCACTTGCTCAGGTTATCCGTATGTGAACGAACCATACAAGCAGCTGTCTGAACTTAAACTCTTCAAGAGGTGGGCCCTGAGGCACAATTATTCGGGGGCCCCCAACCTTTTGTACCAGTTTTTCCTGGTATTCACTATTTAGAAACCTAAGCCTCCAAACAATGAACACCAGTTGTACTGAGTTTCGTTACACCCGTATGTCTCTAGTGGGTTCGATCATAGGTTTAACCAGGACGGTATTCAAGAAAGCTATGTTCGCTTGACCTCCCTAATAGACTTTCATAAACCATTTATATTGACAATGACTCGATAGTATTGTTTATATTGATTTTATTACAAACCGAATACAATACGTTCAGTTGTACTCACCAGAGTATTAGATTCCCAGTTTTCACTCTCAGAATGGATTCGAATACAGCAGTACAGACACACACATCATTTATATTTAAACTTTCGATACTACAATTAAAATATTGTACTAATTCTGTTAAAGCAGATAAACAGTGTTCACAACTCTGCTGCCAGCGACATCTGAATCATGACCAGAGGCTTGACACGTTTCCTAAGTCAGACTTCTCCTGTGTCGTTTTTCTAATACAGTTTTGCATCATGACGTTACGTAAGCAGTCTTCGCTCTGAGGTCATGAATCAAAACAAGTAAAAAATGTTTCATCTTATTTTTGTAAACTATCAATGAGGACTTTTAATATTTGGAATATAATTATGAGGTTTAATAGCTTAAGATATCTTTTCATGTTTTCATAACTCAGAATGTCAGAGTTTCATTACTTTAATCATTTTATGATTCAGAGAATCATAGCTTCGCCGTCTGAACGTTTTTACGATGCAGAGAAACAGAGTATAAGGTTTGTAGGGTTTTGTTTCTAGTGTGGTAATTGTGTAATTGTGTCAGCTAACCCCCACTCTGTCTAAAACTTTGTGCTATACTGACTTATCTGGA
>JGI24159J19872_10006295_pt1 | contig 15447 bp, 6 predicted proteins | sample Ectturendosymbi4_FD_19872 | JGI IMG/M metagenome (IMG submission 19872) | reverse complement strand
TATATACAGTTCTTTTCCAAAATTCCAAAAAGCTTCGCGGCACACCTGAGAATCTGTGGCGGCACACTAGTGTACCGCGGCACACAGTTTGGGAATCACTGGTTTAGAATTTGCTTGCTTTCTGTGTCCTTGTTTTAGTGCTTCAGCATTTCACCTGCAAGTACAAGCACTGCTTGCTGGTTTCATGTGTGAGGATGCATATAGTTAAGTGAAATGCATTTCCTATTAAAAAGTTGCTGATAGATTCGACTGCGTTATCTTGGTGGCGACTAATTACTTGAACACAGATATGTGCAAGTCAGAATCTTCGCAAAGTCATGAATGCAGAGACCAGTCGGCTGATTCCTCGAAAGTTTGAAACAAACATAGAAGTTTTACTTGTTGCTAACAAACACTCACTAATATCTCTCAACATACCGCTACATTAATTTAAGTTTTGTTTATTTTTTATGTTTTGTTTAACGTGAACTCAAAAGTTTTCTAAAATGATAGGTTTTGCCGTTTAAGTGTCAAGAAAAGCCAGGAAAGTTTTGTTATGCACAAAAGACAAGTCTTGTCACTTCCGTGATAAATGAAAAGTTTTTATATCTAGAAGTTCTCGAACCGCGTAAGCGATGATATTGAACTTGGCCAAACTCGTGATAAATTTGACGATGGGCCGCGGCGCATTTTAGTTATATTTCCGTCCACAAACATTGCATCAGCACGCTTAAGAGCGTAAAAATTTCAGATGGGTTTCTTGCAGGGATATCTAGAACTCCTTACAAGAATATCTGGGAGTCAGTGGCGTAGCCAGCCCAAAAATTTTGGAGGGGGGCAAAATCTTTGATTTCAGGCGAATAGCACTATTTTGTTTGGAAAAACGCCTCTCAAAACACAAAATCACTATATTTTCCAAAAATTTAAGGGGTCATGGTCCTTTTGACCCCCCCTGGCTACGCCTATGCTAGAAGTTCTTTAGCTGCAGACATCTTTCTGTGTTTTATTTTTACAAAATTACTGTATGCTTAGATCCGGGCATAACATGTTTTCATCTGCTATGATGGCAGCTACATTTCTTCGTTTATCGAGGAAAGAAAAATGTTTTCCGAAAAACGTAACAAAATGCCAAAATGTCCTATTTTTGTCTTTCATACATTTTCTTGAATACAATCCACGATGCATGTTCATTCTTTTAGTGTGATTCCAAGTGGCTTGAACTCTGGGACGGGTTGTATTTAAGAAACTACGATATTGTACCGCAGTATATCGGCAACACAATACAATTCAATCATTTTCTAACAGCCTGTTGCACAATCTCCTTTAAAGCGGATTCTTTATCATTGCAAAAGGTGCACAGTACTGGAAAATAGTCCTAGGAAAAATCTATCATTAAACTTCGCTTTTGTGTGTACTTGCTGCTACTTCAGGTGCATTATGCTAGTATTATCTCCGACAATCGTACAACTTGTCACAAAAAATAGGACTTAGATTATAATTTACTTGGACCAAAAAACACGTTTTTTTTTCAAAAAGTTTGTATAGAAACCGTTAACCATCGAAAGGTGCCCCTCTGTTTTGTGATGAAAATATGATAGTCGTGGTATCTACTCCTTCGAAATGGTCAAACTTCAAATGCCATAGATTTTGTTGAAACAGCCATCGATAAAACTACAGATAATCTCTAAAAATGTTCACCCTGTAGATGGTATTTTGGAGCAATATCATACGAAGAAGCAAGGATGTATTTGGAAAAACAAACAGAAGGAACATTTCTTATTCGGAAAAGAACGGATACTGGTTAAGACACGTTGAATTTTGTTGTTGTGGTTGACTACTATTTCTGATAGTTGTATTTCGCAATTTTAAGTGCTCCACACTGAATAGAATAATCAAATAGTTAGCTTCAGGACCGCAGCCAGGTGATATTGTCGAGGGGGTAGTAAAATGATTGTAACTTGTAATACTAATTTCGGGGGGGGGCAGAATGATGCTTCTTTTTGTACCTAAAAACTAAACATGTTCTTGAAAATTTCGGGGTGAGGGGCAATCGCCCGGATGTTGCCCTGGTTGCGGGCCTGGTTAGCTTAAATGTAATAAAGCATAAAATTTGCCAAGGAGACTTTGTGTTTGCGAAGGCAGAATATCTACGACGTGACTGCGTAATTTCATTAAGCTTCAACATGATATTGTCAACGTGAATATGTATTTGAAACCTACAGTAGGTTGATACAAACAAAAATGCAGCTTAGCAATGTTTGCTCACGACTAAACTATAAGACCTCGGCAAGGCAATGCTCTTTCAGATGCTCCGTTTTGCTTGGCTGTAGTCAGGCAGAAGGAAGATAAATTGGAAATCGTCCAGTTTAAAATTGTTTGGAATGACGGAAAACTCAGTATTGCTGGAACGACAAAAAGTTTTAGCAGTTTGTCTGCGTTGGTAACATTTTATCGAGGTAAGTTGGTAAACTTATGCGTTTTATGTTCCGTTTGTAATACTCACAGTTTCCGGTGAGTTATGTTGTTGAAAGGACTATGTTCAAGAAGCCATGCCAATAGCAACAGTGTCATAGATATAGAAGAATGAAATTTGTAGGTCCATTACATGTGTTGCATTCACCTGTCTACGCCCATTCATGGGGGTGCCAAACTTGTTTCTTGCCCGGGGCGTCATCTAACCTCGACACGCCCCTTGCCCTATGGGAGTTTGAACGGTGCCGAAGAGAAACAACAAGTGAAAATTACATTCTGCTTATTCTTATGTTTAAAATTGTCTAATTCAAACAAGAGATTATTGCTTTGGTTGTTAGAAGGAGTTGCGTTTAAGTTGCAGTTCATGTATACTGTATTCAGGAACGGATTAATAATTGGGCAAACCGATCAAATGCCCGGGACCTCGCGCTTGAATACCAAACACTCCTTTGCTGGTTTTTCATGCTTTTAGGCTGTTCACCACGCGTCAAAATTGTAGAGCTTTTTGGTTCCTGCGTTTAGGTTAAGGGAACTGAAAATTTCGCCATTTGTCGTTTTTGAGTGACTTAAAAGAATTGAACCAAACAGCACCACGCTTTATAGGCTCCCATTCAGTGATTTCAAATAGACCCAGACCGCACACGAAAAAACATATTCGTACAAATTACAATAAAAACCCAAAAAGCTTGTGTTACGAACAAAAACATATGAGTGTGCTTACTTGAATTAAAACGATAATCGAAGGCTGATTTAATTGTGCTTCTTCCAAATTTTCTTCTGCAACGCAAACATTCACGTTTGGACGACCTTTTGGTTGCTCAAGACGTTTTTCATAACGCTGGTAACATACTCCGTTGATGATATCTCTCACTAATTGTAGGAGTACATTTTTTATTAAACTAGGAAATTTTGTGCAATCTTCAATTGCAGTGGAATCTGAAACCCCACAAAAATATAATGCCAATGCAGAACTGTCGCCAAAAAGTTGTCAATAGGGTGGCTTTAGGTTTGTGCGGGGGGGCTTGACATTTGTGCAGTGGGGGGCTGACATTAAAATTAAACAAAACTTCCACTGATATACAATGTTTCATGTTTCAATTTAGGGGTCTTGGAACTTTTATTGGGGGGGCTAAGCCCACCAAAGCCTCCCCATGGCGACGGGACTGCGCCAATGCCTTCATCCTCNAAATGAAATTTGTTTTTTAAATTGTACGAGTTGGGAAACATCGAAATTTAAACAATCAGTCNTTACTCTTGTTCCACCTGTCTCTTCAGCTGGCGTTAGAGAAAACAACATTATGTATATAAACCNGACAATGATCTTATACGAGGGTAGGAAACCGATTGAACATGTCCTGCTTCATCCTTCATCCGATAGTGTACTTTCTCAACGGATGTGCGCATACAAACACTGTAATATAAAGTTATCTTGATATTACTGAACACATTGACGTTGCTGATGAATTTATCCGCTTCAGAAAACCCGGACTTAACGCGATTTTTCATATTTAAACCTAGACACCCAGGTCGACTAAAAAAGCAGAACTGGGTGGAGAAACCCCGCACTGGTCTGGAAGCCATGGTCACATGCGGGAAAACGCCTACTACCGTAATTTGAAGTAAACGTTTGAAGATTTATTGCCGTGCTATTGTTACGCAATAAGACCGACAGTAGAACAATCCGCCAGCAAGTTTCGCAACCTACGATTTGTGCAGTGAAGCTGGTCAGAGAGCAAGCATTTTTTCCGAGGGGGGCACTAGGGAATTTATCCAAAGTTTTTCTAGGGGGGGCCAAAAATGGTGAAATTTGACTTTTCCCACTCGAAACTAAGAAAACAACGTTTTTTGCTATAATTTTCAAAATCCAGGGGTGGGCAAGGCCCCCCATTCCGACGGCCATGTCAGAGAGTCTATGACAGAAACATTGTTGTGTGGTGTCACGGTGGCAAAGAGATCGCTTTTTTGTGATACAACTTTCTGTTTGAACAAATTAAGCACGTACGAACCGCCGTACAAGGGCACCCCGAATTGTCTCTGAAATGTAGTCTGCCAAATCGTATCAGTTTTGACGTTTTTGACCGGTGCTCTGCAAAGTTGAAACGAGGACGCATGTGAAACACTACGCAGTTGCGCTAAGCGTGTAGGGGCCCTCGCCTTGACGACTTTGCCCGGGGCCTCACGTTCATTTAATCCGGCCCTGGCTGTAGCACAGCACATATCTTTTCTCTTATCATTCAAGGGCATTTCATTTTGCAGGCATATAGACAGGCTTTTTATTTGGTTTGAAGTATTTTTCTTATTTCAGTCCAATTTGAGCCAATTTAAAATACAAAACAGTAGTGTAACCTGTGAAACAAACAGTAAGCAAAAGATTTATTTTATAGGAGCAAGTTTTTATACTCCAAACGTTTCGTAGAAAATTGTTCAAACTCCAAAATACGTCGAACGAAGATGCACAATTTCATAAAGCCTGGGCAGAACAACAGTTTAAAACAAGCAGACCTACACGGGTCATATACGGCCTGATATTCTCTTGAATTCGACACACTGAGCTTGTCCAGAGTATATCAGAAGAACCAATGTTTATTGTCATCTTCTTCGTAATGTCCACATTTTTCAAGCAGTCCAGATCATTTGACGTTTGTTGAAGTATGGTGCATTACTCCGGAAGTTCTATGCATTTCCTGAACTGAGCGACAAGAACTGGTCACTTTGCGTTTGTTGCAGAAATATTTTTATGCACGTATAAGCTGAACATGGGTCTACAAGGTGAAGATCAGTCTGTGCACAACTTGTACACAAGTGTGAAACCCCTTAAATCCAAGCTGGCTGTATTCTCCAGGCAAATTTCAAACAAGTCATTCGCCTCATTTTCCCACCCTAACCATAGTGAAAGTGGCCGGCGGAAACTCAAAGAAATATAGCATTGGACGTCCTTTTTGCAAATAATTCTGTTGTCGGGTTTCCGATTTTGAAAAAATTGACGTGCAGCTGCAGCTGTTGCCTATCTCTGTCAAAGGACTCTGAAAGAGCACCATAGGACATGCAATTGGAAACTATCAATTTCCATTTCTTTAACTGAATTACTTTCCTGCTTCGCTTATCGAAATTGCACTTCCAAACATTCGGAGGGTAGCACAAAAGATGATGACATTGTTTGGTTCGAGTTATGTGTCCGAGTAGACGATCAGTGTCGTGACTATTAACACAGCTCGACAGGGATTAAAGTTAAATAACCAACAACGTTCCACATAAGAACTAACTACGGACTTTGATGAATTTGCTGAAACGAAAGACTAACAATAATTGTCCGAATAAAATTGAAAAATCTTGATTCGATCTGTTGTAAAGTGTAGAGTAAATTATGCAACAAACGTTTATAAAGTTAATTATGAAATAAACCCAAGAGCATAATTATTTATTACTTGTTAAATACAGAACGGTTTAAGTTATGGCGTTTCAATTTCATTTTTATCAGTTCACCCAAGCAATCGATCCACTTACTTTCCATCCAGCTCTTTGTAAAACTTTGCAATCCAATGATGGCCTTCAAGTTAGGAAAAAGTCACCACTTTTTCGCTACCGTATAAGTACATCCGCTATTGCTTTCATTAGTTACAAAATACTTTTTGCTGTAAGAGTAACATGGGTTGTAGTAGTACTATAAGCAAGGATGGATATTAAGGAAGGCGAACGAGGCAGTCGCCTTGCCCCTTCTTTCAGAGATGCCGTGGAACCCCGTGTGAATGTTTCGCACTTAGTTTTTGTATTGTTTTGTTAAAAAGCATATGCACCACTCTAGATCCACATTTAATAAAGTCTGAAGCAAGTCATATGTTTTTCAAAATAAAGCAAAAACTATGCGTAAATGTTGTAAAGCGAGCGCCCAACAACTTTCATGCGTAATTTTGGGATCCCTTTCTGCACGTTTGCCTCAGGCCCCTTAATTATAGTATCCACCCCTGATTATACGCCTACATGGATTTGCGTTTGTTTCTCGCAGAGAAATACAGTCGAGAAATAGACGTAAAATTAACATCAGCATGTGTGAGATGCGCGCTGGATTTTCCTGATAACTCCTGGAATATCGAAATTAGGTCATCCTTTACTTTTCTTCATCCTGCTGGCGGAACGAAGTTTGCGAAATTCTGGGAAGGTATTGGATTACACTCTTGAGCGGTTATTGATTACAAGTTAAAACATTTGCCCATCGTCATATTGAGTAAAATAAAATGTACTGTAATTGCAAGTTTGTAATAAACTAAAAATATTTACACCCGATTCACACGTCAAAAACACATTTTCGGGTGAGGTTTAACGTTGATTAAAGTTTTGTAAACTGACAATGCAATATTACCAGAATCTTTTCGAAAACCCAATGAATCATAAAAAAATGTTTATGGAAAGATGTTTTGCCGAAACATTTCTTGGTGTTTATGTTGGAGATTATTTGCTTTATTTGCACACATTAGTGTTTAGCAGCTTCGTTATTGTACAGTATCCCTAATATTGCTTTTCAGAGAGCATGACTGTATCGCTCCGACGCAGTGTTCCCGTCCAACGCAAATTGTTCGGTAGTTTTATGGAGCTCTAACCACATGCTAATAAAAATCTATTTACTGTATCGAGATACGTGCACGGTGAAAGTTTCGCAGCGAAAGTTGTGTTGGCAAAGATTTCACCATGCAAAGCCACATTTTTCCTTTTCTGGTTAACAGGATCATGGAGCGGGAAATTGAATGTAACAATTAAAAGATACGTGGAAACTGATAAACACTCTTTGATGAGATTCAACAACGAAGTAAAATTTCTTAAATTGTTGCAACACGACCACGTGGTCAACATGTATGGCTGTCAAAATGATGTAAGTCTCATTGTAATTTAAAGCCAAGTTCTTTACAAGGTTTTCAAAAAAACAGTTTGAACTGACTGTAATACGACATTTGAGTTTGTCGCGATATTGTTGAATAAGAGGTCGTGTGCTAGTTGTGACAGCGTGGTGTTGCAACCTCTCCGGTGGCGTTGCGTTGATTGTGTGATTCACCACGAACGGGATGTGCATGAAGAATAGCACCATTGTATATGTAGTGCGAGCAAGCAATAGCAAGAGAGATTGCGACGCATGATCTCTACCGTTGCTTACTGTCGCGGTGCGAAGCTTCGCGCACATGCCACTCGGGATTTCCGATCGCAACAGCGGTTTTAACAAGAAAATTGGTTAAGGCCTAGATTCTAGAATGTAAGTATCGACTATGAAAAAAACAGTCTAAATGGCTCAGTTTTTTCATCGCTGTTATGTAAGCGTAAATTCACTACATGAGATTACACCATACTTGCATTGGTTCCAATTTATTGATATTTTAAAACATTTTAATGTATTCTGTCCTTTCTATGCGAATTTTCTTTCTTTTGATTCGATTTAACGAAGAGAAATGATGAATGCGCCCTTGTGTTGGAGCATGCGAAACATCCCAGCTTGCTTTCATATTTGCTGTATACACCGAAACTCAGCTTCATTGAGAGAATCTACATGGCTGAACAAGTAAGGTATTTTCTTGAAAGATAGATTGTGCGAAAAGCATGTTCAAAAACTTTAATTTTTGACATTCGTATAATTTTCTGACTGAACAGTGGCATAATCTTTGTGGTTTGGTACAATCTGAACATGCCATTGTAAGCCATAGTTTTTTTAACTGAAAGTGTCGAATGAACAACGATTTACCCAGGGCCGGATTAACCATTGGGCAAACTGGGCAAATGCCCGGGGCCTCGCGCTTTTGGGGGCCTCGCGTTTGAATATCAAAACACTGCTTTACTGGTTTTTCATGTTTTTACGCTGTTCACCACGCGCCAAAATTGCAGTTTTTTGATTACTGCGTTAGTATATACCAGGTTAAAGAAACTGACAACTTTGGCGTTTATCGTTTGGAGTGACTTAAAAGAATTGAACCAAACGGCACCACGCTCAATGATCCAAGAATTAGATAGAAATCAGTGCATTCAGGGCGTCTGCAGAAATTTTTTTCAGAGAGGGCAACGTCGAAATTTTGCTTATCCTTTTCAGGTTGCTGACGATGCAATACAAATGGACGTTCACAAAACGCTCTACCTTTTCCACCCCATTAGTCTGTGCTGGTTGAGTTGAACTTCAATTATCAATCTTTTATCTGAATTTTTTTCTACACTTCGGCTATCAGAAATGCTTTTTCTTTTTATAAACAGCCCAATATCCATTTTTCGAGCACTTTCTACAAAAATAATTAATCATTTAATAGTGATCAACGACCCGAACAACATTAACGGTGAAAAAACAAGAACGTTAGACAATCTCGCAAAACGGTTTCAAGCAACGAGATGTAGAACTATATGTTGAAAAGATCATCGGACAGCTTCCTAAAGTTAGAACACCACACACCAAGTAGGCTTTATAAAACTGAGCAGATGAATTACGAAAACTCGCCACAGCAAATATAGCTTTACACTTAGTCCTGTCGCCATGAGGGGCTTTGGTGGGCTTAGCCCCCCCAAACAAAGCTCCAAGACCCCCCAAATTGAAACGTGGAACACTATAAATAAGTGGAGCTTTGGTTAATTTTATGATGTCAATCCCTCCCGCACAAACGACCCCCCCCGCAGAACTGCAAAGCCCCCCCATTGAAAACTTTCTGGCGACGGTTCTGTTTACACTTTGTGCCCACTAAGAAGTCAGAACTAAACCTTAACGATAACGACGTATTCCCACAAAACTGCATAGACGTATTCTAACAAGCCACGTATTTTTATACTGTATGAAAAGAAGCCTGCATAAGAGTCGTTCGATTAAGCTATTCACTCGAGTGCGTTGATCATAGTCTCCGACTAACAATGGATTTTTCCAACTTGTGAAAGCACTGCTACAGATTTGCTCATGCTGCTTTTCACATAGTATCAAATATACGTGACTTGCCAGTATCAGCAATGTCACTGTCTCCTGCCAAAATGTGATAGTGACCAGGGTCACGTTAATATATTCGTTACTATGATAAGTATTCATCGCAATCTAGCGCCTTGGAATTACCCGATAATGCGCTGGTGTAACAATTAGTTGCGAAGTGCTTGTCGTGATCATGAGTGTATCAGTCTTGGATCAAACAAGTGCTGTTGTCCACGAGATCACGGAACAGTTATTAGGTGTAACTATTGCAGGTTTTTTTAAAGCGTTTTAGGGACCCGATTTGGGTCCCAAGTATTGAAAAGCGGGTCCCTATAATCAGAGAAAATCGGGTCCCTAGAATCAGAGAAATCGGGTCCCTACAGGTCCAAACTGGGTACCTAACATTTTCCTTAAAAAAACCCTGAACTATTGTAAAGCTCCCATCGCAAAACTTCCTTTAAGCAGACCGGCTCAAGTTGTTTTTGCCTAATATTTCTTTGAGAACACTTTTTCTAAACGATGTACGTTTTGATCTGCGAGAGAGTGCGGATATATCTTTCCTCAAGATATACGTGAATGGACAATTTGTGCAGTGAAGATGGTCAGAGAGTCTACGACAAAAAATATTATTGTGTAGTATCACGGCAGCAAAAAGATCGTTTTTTGTCGTACAACCTTCTGTTTCAACAAACTAAGTACATGCGAACCGCCGTACATGGTCACCCCCAATTGGCTCTGAAGTGTAGGCTGCCAAATCGTATCAGTCAGGGACGCGGGAACAGCGGTAAGGCAGTGAAAAGTTGAGGGCGATGGAAAGTTATAAAAAACAAAAAAATCGTTACCAATTATGCTTGCTTCTGTTAAACAACAATGTTGACCTCAAAAATAATAAAAGGAACTATAGAAAAATTTGTTTCAATTCGATCTTGAAATGATCTATGATGCACCTCCATCCCGCTGTCCCCCTTTTGAAAGGTCAGGGGGGTAATGCTCCCGCTCTCCGGCGTTCTTGCTTACCGCTATCAACAATCATTGTCTCGCTGCATCACCTGCCAAGATATCTGCGTTCAGCAGTCACATGCGGTAAAACGGCTACTGTCATAACTCGAAGTGGACATTAGAAGATCCGTTGCCACGTTATTGTTACACAGTAAAGACCAACAGTAGAACAATCCGCTCGCAACTTTTGCAACCTGCCTCCGCAGACAAAGGAACGGACATGAGTGAACTGCAAGCTCATCATTGCTTGACACCAGAATAGTGAACCTGGATCTTGTGCAGTGTTGAGTGTTATAGCAGTAAATATACTCTCATGGTAAGATATAAATACATTGATCGGAATTGAGCTGCTGGTTTTCTGAAAAATTCGATTCTTAGTCCCATTTCCAGGGGGAAAATACCCGTTTCCCCCTCCCTGCGGACGCTCATGGTTTTGACGTATTACGAGTTCAAAGCTGTTCACTTGAGTTCAGTGTAAAAGCGCACTATAATAGTCATTCTCTTCGCATTTATATGTTCAGCAACAATGTTGACTTTAAAAATAACAACCGAAATTTTAAAAACCGTTGTGAATTTTATGTGTGCGCGAATAGCTGCATTGTATTTGTTTCAAGTCGATCTTGATGAATCATTAAATTACTTATGATACTGTTTTGTAAGGGCACCTGTTCCCCCGTTGTTCCCCTTTTCAAAAGGCAGGGGGGCAGTGCCCCGTCATGCACCCCCGCTCCGGCGTGCCTGGAATCAGTTTTGACGTTTTTGACCAGTGCGTCTGCAAAGTTGTAACGAGGGCATGTGAAAAGCTACGCAGTTACGCTAAGCATTAGGGGGCCTCGCGGTAACGACTTTGCCCGGAGCCTCGCGTTCATTTAATCCGGCCCTGGATTTACCTCACTGGGGCTGTTTGGTCCTATTTGCGTGCGAAAGAATTTTGCAAACGATTTTACAAAATCCAATGGTTTTACAAATGAATGCTTTCAAAGTATATGTTCCAATGGGTAATACATGCCATGAAAACGGTCATTTGTTCAGTTCATGTCGCCAAACCAAAACAAATGCAACAAAGTAGAAATATTGACACTAGTGTGTCACGTTTGCAATGAACTACACTCGCCATTTCGGTTAATTTTTATCTCAAATTCTGCAATGAAAGACCTTTTTATAAGCACACCATATCTGATATTGAATGGCAAAGACTCGTCAAAGGGCTGCTTTTGAGAGGTATATAGTTCTTTGATATTGATGCGGCAACTCTTTCACTTTTGTCTGTCTATGAAAAGAAAATTATTTGGCATTTATTAAATTACAGAAAGGCACTAACTATCTTTAATGGTTAGAAAGGAGCTTTAACGATTTTTACCTGAATATTGCGACAAGCACTGCTGGACTATAGTGCTATATTTGCATAATTAACCAAATCTTATATCGTTTAAACTTTAGTCAAAATCTCGTGATGTGAAAGCTTTTGCGCAGTGCCAGAAAAAAACACTAAATGTTGCTTTTATAGGAAATAAAAGCTACATTGGATGCCCGAAATTACAAGATTTTTAGCTGAAATCTAGGGAAGCGTCAAATGTTCCACAAGTCAAACATTTTAGCAGACTTAAAACTTGTTAAAAAGGCTTATCTTTCCAATCATTTCAAAGCAAGTTGAAAATCTTTCCATGTCACTCTGGATTGTTTCTTTTATTGCTATTCCTACTGCTAACATTATTCACAAATTTGCATAGACGAGCACAAGTCGTGGTACTGGAAATCTAATCCAAGTCACAGTGCTTTCGAATCTAAATCATTCGCAATCAGTATCGAGTTGAGTTGAAGTTAGTTTGTGTCATTCCTTTAGAAATGGTTCTCAACCTGGCGTTCGCGAACCCCCAGGGATTCACGGGAATATTTCCAGGGGTGCTTGGATAGCAGTTGAGTTTCCATGTATTGCTATTTTTAAATATCCTACACTAAAGGAAAATGCGTACCGATTGAAAACTCCGTGTAGATTTTGTCTGATTTTGAGTTGTTTTGATGCAACAATGTGAAATCCACGGCTTTGTCAGCTATCCTGGGGGTTCGGGTTGATTGTTTTATGACTCGGGGGTACTTAACGGGAAAAAGGTTTAGAACCCCTGTTTAGTGACTTCGTTGAGTTATTCATTTAAAAAATGGCTCGATTCATTACGACTCATCGAAAAAATACGATTAAAATCTGACTCGGGCAGAGTCAATAAATCGAGTTGTCAGATCTCTGGCTTTAAAGTGGAGGGCCGATTAAATTTTCTTGTCACGAATCACCGTAAAATAAATAAAAATATAAAGAGCAGCCTTGGATAAAAGAATACTGTTACGAGGCAGTGTTAAATGTGCATTGCTTTTTGTACAGATAATGGTTGAGTTTATTGTATTTGGCAATAATAATCGGCATTGTAAGAAGAAACACCAAATTGGTGGAGGGACGCCAGGGCATCGAAGATACCGGAGGGTTATCGAATCGATGCCCTTCGCATTGTTGAATAAGCTTTGTTGTTAACAGTAAGGATTTAAAAATAGAATAAATCAACTAGAAGAATCCTTAATAAGATAAACTGAAAAAGCTTGTTAAAACGTTTTCGGTTTTGGTACAATTACTTCACAGTAGGTATCACACAGATGACCACACGTCTGACGTGAATTTTGCACAGTTTGACATCTTGTTGAAATGTAGGGTCGTTCAAATGTAACGGTAAATTTACTGGTGCAGGTCAGACACGGGGCTGATCCGTGCAGGTCAGACACGGATTACAGCACAAATGTAACCGATTACGATTACTTGCCACCTGCTCGATTACGATTACGAATGAACAAAATCACAATGTAATCGATTACGAGTACTGTACATTGAAAGTAATCACGATTACAATCGCGATTACATTTGTCTTGAAACATCATCAGAACGAAAACAAACCCCACTTGCATGGTTTGATGTAAGTATATTTTCAGACAACGTACGATATTAATGAATGCAATAAACGAATTACTAATCTGCAAGGATCAAGCACCGGAAAAAAAATTGCAACAATTGTTTGATGAGATGTTCTTGCAATCAGCAAACCAGTGGTGTGGCTAGAAGTTTGAGCTTTAGGAGAAACTTAGCTGAAAGAGGCCAAGTGGCCTCTGCAGGTGGCCTACAAGTTACCACTCAGAAAAAAAACCTTGAGAAACGATGGTGAATCCGGGTGTGGATGGCTATACTAAAACCCCAAATCAACGAAAAATCTCCGAAAAATGCAAAAAGGCGACAACCTGCATAAAACTAAAAGAATACTAAAACCGAAATATACGCTATGTTGAGGCCTGGTTTTTACATTGAGCTGACCAAGGGTGTCACATTTCCCCTCATCCCTCTCTTCAGTTACTCAGCTGCAACAAACACTTTAAATATTAATTAAACAAAAATGACCAATGTTTAAAATCTTCGTTACAGTTGATAAACATCAAAGTTTCAAATCTTTAACAGTCAAACGACATCCATCAGGCTTGAACATTCGTTCAGTAGCGCTGAAAATTCGTTTATTAATAATTTCAAAATTGCTGACTATTTCTTCTAACTGCGTGTTACGATCGTCTGCAAGCCAGCATAACGCTGTGCAGCTTTTAATTTGAAATGAAATGAGCAGTGACGCCAATATAGCTACACAACTGTCTATTGGGCCAAACGTCAATGATCAACAAAACCTCATTGGTTTCGTTTAGTTTTTTTAGCAGTATGTGGTGGATCACGGATGACAGGCTAGTTATCTGTGTTGTGGAAAAGTACTTTGGACTTGGATTAAACCACTTCATTCCTCTGAAAAAAATCAATTTACTGTATATAGATTACTGTACTAATACTATACATAGCCTACTCCAGCACTGACATTCATAATTTCACTCTGAATATATATAAATAAAACCAACACTTCTCCTCATAATGTCCCGCTATTCTGTTGCCGAAGTGCCACACCCGTTTTTAAGAAAAGCTCTTCTTTTGTGTTACGTCTCACTAGACTAGCTACGTTACAACTGGCGTCCAAAAAGAGGGGTTCAAGAAAGTGAGAATTCGCTACAAACGCTGTGCTTGCCGCTGGACTATCTGGATTTAACGCACACAGATGGGGAAATAGCCTCCCCTCAAACATAACCACAACAGACGATGATAAACGAGGAAACTCAGCCACCACAACGGCGGTTCATCGCCCAGCGATGTAGGGTGAATATTTTTGAAATCGCGAAAGTAACCGTCGATTACGATTAAATTGGTAATGTAATCGATCACGATTACATTTCATTTTGGTCAATTCAATCGACTACGATTACTCAAGAAACTGTAATCAATTGTAATCGATTACGATTGACGACTACGATTACCCCATGTCTGGTGCAGGTTTTTGTAATTCAAAGATTTTTTTATAGATCGCTTATCCGGAACATTATCTATGTATTTTGTTGACAAACAATGCAATCATCCGCTTTACAAAGACCAGTTTCAGCGTGTGTTGCAACTTGCAGTGAACGTAAACAGTTTTAAAAGCTCTGTTTGAAAATACCAAGTGTTGTGTCTCTATTCTTATGGCGATTTTGAAACTAATTGAATGGATGATGACAACTGCAGTTTGCAGCAGTGGGTGAAATTGAGGAGTTTTATTTCAAGGAGAATGGGTTTTACTTTGATGAGAAAAATAATTGAAACGGACGTAGCTATAATAGCCTCAACAATGGTGGGGATTTGAATTCATCAGCAATTTTTTCAGTTACTTGAATATGAATATGTGAAAGTTTGAATCATCACAAAAAGATGAAAGGAGAACCCAGTCGGCTGATTCCTCAAAAGCTTACAGCAAAACTTGAGCTTTTAATGAAAGGGACGTTTAATGAAAGGAACACTTTTTGTAATCTAAAGTCTATCCCGTATTTTTTCGATTGTAAGGCGCGTTTTTTTTCATCATTTCGTGCGGCTTGCATTTTCTGTGTCATTAGCTTACCGAAAGGTATAGATGACGCTCAGTCATTTCTTGGCTACGCGGTTTGTCGAAAAAACTCTCTTTTCACATTCTATTCTCTTGAACATCACATGT
>JGI24159J19872_10006294_pt1 | contig 15450 bp, 8 predicted proteins | sample Ectturendosymbi4_FD_19872 | JGI IMG/M metagenome (IMG submission 19872) | reverse complement strand
CAAATGAATGTGGTCTCAAATGAATGTGGTCTCAAATGAATGTGGTCTCAAATGAATGTGGTCTCATATGACTGCGGTGTCAAATTAATGTGGTCTCAAATGAATGTGGCCTCAAATGAATGTGGTCCCAATTGTCTGCACACCTTCGTGAAACATTAAATATTTTTTAAAGGGTCCATGACACTGAAAGGGTTAGAACCACTGGCATTGACCCTGTCTTTTAGGTATCCTCACAGAAAAAATCCAAGGGGGATAGGTCTGGAAAATGTGGAAGCCAATGGTGGTCCATATGACAGCAGATGAGCCTGTCTACAGGGAAATAATGGTGGAGGTATTTGAGTGAAGCATTGGAGCAATGCAGTGTTGCTCATCCTACTGATAAATCGCGGTATCCATATCCACTCCTCACCTCCGCCTCAGTGCTGAGGTTAATATTCTTGTTAGTTCAGACATTGCTCTGTGTTCACAGTTACTGGAGGATGTCCATCAGCAACATCAGACTGGTATGCCCCAATTATGCCAGTACGACCCATAGCACACCAAACAGTCACTTTCTCTACACTAAGTGGGCAATATTGATGCTCATGAAGCTGATCTTCAGCACAAAAGCTCATGTACTGTTTGTTTATGTGACCACCGCACAAAGATGGAAATTTGCCACATCACTAAATAACTAAGTACAAGAAATCAAGATGGTGTTCCATTCACTGACTGATCGTTTGCCCAAAGGCACATCTCTCGGTCTTAGTTGCATCAGTCTGGAGTTGTAAAATCTCTATCTTATATGGCAGGGGTGGTGAAACCTGCCCTATATCTGATCCGCATATCGTAAAACCCAAGTTATAAAGAGCCACAACGTAAAAATCTAAAAACATGACTTTATTTGCAACATACACATCTGTGACATCATAATTCTTTTAGGAACAACTTGCAAATGCTGTACAGCACACTAGCTACCACAGTAGTATTTCACAATATTTCTGCTATTTACAATACAAATAATAAATAAAGAACAGAATTTTTCAGAAAGCTCAAAGAGCTGCATGCAAAGGTTCCAAGAGCCGCATGAGCTGCAGTTTGGCCACCCCTGTTATATGAAAACAGTTGACGATCCTGGTGCATTATGCACGTAACTGAACTATTGGAAAGTTTCTGTCTCCTGGGACAAACATCTTGGGGATTTCTTTGGAGACTGCTCCAAACATTATTTCACAGTCACAATTTGATTTTCAGTCCTGACTGACCTAGTTGGCATTGCACCCTTTAATGTTATTCTGGAAACATCCTGCATCCCAGAATTTGTCCAGGAGGTGCTTTATTGTGAATCTGTTTGGAGTGTTTCTGCCTGGAAAGACCCTTCGAAATTGTTGAGTTCGGACAACTCACTTCATCAGGCCTCTGCAGTTTAGATCCTCTCCTGCATGGAATACCTTACTGCTTGATCCACAGAAGATGGGAAATAAAACTTTGGAGCTCTAACTATGATCTACCTGGAAAAGAGAACCTGGGTTATCTTGATATTAAATGATAGTGATAATGACATGGATACATCTTTTTGCACCACCCTGTATCTTAAATTTGATACACGTCTGAGTCTTCTGGATGTTGAATCCATTACTTGCAGTGAGCATTAATCATCATTAGTTTTCATTGTAAATCATGCCAACTGTTGAGTCGTCAGTAGTTGTGAACCATGCTGACTCAAACTCATGAGTAGGACTTTAATTGCCTGCCATCTTGGATCATTCCATTATACTGCAATTCAGCAAATATTTTGCAATTTTCAAACCATGGTCTTGGATTTTTACAAGTTGTGGATATGTTTTTCTACACAAAATTCTATGCTCACACAGCAAAAAAAATTTGAAATCAGGAGTGTGGTTCAAGAGTTATGTGGGGATATTTTTGGAAATCACTAGGTGGCAGCATTGAGACCAAACTAGAAAATGCTGTTTCTTGTGATCCACTAATGGTAGAGAGATGATCAAACAGTCAACTCCAAAATTTTGAAGGTCACAAAACAGTTTTAATTTATCACCAGAAAAAAAGAAATATAGCTACTTTTAAAAAATTAAGGTCGTCTGAACTTGTCTTAAAACCAGATTAAATTATAAATAATAAAAGAAGAATAAAATTGCTGAATTTGAGGTTTGTCTTCATTTCCATTTAATTTCAAAGGTTATCGTATAGCCGTATGTTATATGACCACTAATTAGCATGCTCATAAGTTAAGCATGCATTCATGTTGCTGAAGCAAAGTAAGGATAATTGTAAAAACAAAAAAAATGTGATTCTCAGAGCTTCTTACACATACTACACATGCGTCAGATTTTATCTAGTTTTTACAATCAATAGGTACTGACATGCTTTGAGCATTTTACTTGGCAATCATGCCAATTTGGTGACTTATGCTTGATTTCCCATTTCTGCTTGAAAACATAGTCTTAAATTGTTTAAATGCCAGGCTTGGTAGCGTTTCACTTTTGATCTCTTGATGGTGCTGAATCTATTCTTCACTGTAAATATCAGCTTTAGCCTATCCTTGCTTGCATGTGTCATGGGCAGTAACATTGCACATGGTATAAAAAGCATACTGAGACTAAATTTTACCAAGTTTGGAAAACCTGCGGCGAAGTTTCTTCACGATATGAAAGTTCAGTCAAACAGTTACACGAACACTCTTGAATGTCACTGTAAGATTATAATTGTAAGTATCTTGCCCCCAAGGAGCAGTAACCGGCGCTGTACTCTCAAAGCCATAGCATTATTCGAGTAGAGTCAAACTTAAGTTACCTGTTATCACATAACAGGTGTTAACTCACACTATAGACGTTGCAAGTACTTCAATTCCTGTTATTTGCTACCTTCCGTATTCCTAAGTGCTTTGCAATATTTTACGTGCTTATTAATAAGCTATTCCAACAGCTACATCGGGCTTGAAAAAGCAAAATCACGAACCATAGTGAGCTGCAGCTGTTGGTATATTTTAAGTGCGTGGACCAAAGCTGACTTGATGTTGGAATACGAGAAGAATAAAGATAAGTATGCGATAGGAAACAAAAAGAACTTCTTAGAAGCTGTGCGGCAGATCAATCATGCACTGGAAAGAAGAAATAAAGGTAGGCACATGGTAATGTGGAAGTAGTTGGATGTAAGGTTTTAAATAATCTGCGAAAGTGTTAGTCTTATGTTTTTGCGCATAATTCCTCATATTTTTCTTTCTGGGTGGCGATGCCGAAAGCGTTTTATCGCAGTTTGTTCGTGTGTCGTGAATGATGCATGATGTAAGTTTGAAACAATAACGCTTTCCGCATGCAACCTTAGGTTTTCCCGACACTAGTGATGAGGACGAAGCTGATTCAGAGTCTGATGGAAGTGACGATGATGATCAACCTCTGGCTAAAAAAGCTAAAAGCGGCAATTCTTCGGTAATTTCAAAATTCTGCGTTTCTGAACGATCCTTTTTATGAGTTAATTTTATTATTTTGGCGCTATCTCTCATATCAGCACTTAAATGTAGGTTGTAAGATTGCTAATATCATCCTGTCCGTTAGTCGACTCTCGTTTCTGTACATACAAACGCGGTTTAGCCCGCATTTTTTTCACCGCATTGCGGTTGTTATGTGAGAGACTTCATGCAATAAATTGAAGCCCTGCATTGAGGAAACCTAAGATCACTTTTTTGTTTGTAAATAACGTAAAGTGGAGGAACCCTTGAATTTTTCGTTGAATCTATTGAGCTAGGCCAGTGATTCTCAAACTTTTCTGCACGTTGAACCCCAATTAAAGTATACAATTTTCTGTAGACCCCGTGGCCTAGCCCAACAGTTACTAATACAAGGAAAGTATGTGTCAATTTAAATTTGAGCACTTTTTACTTGAAATACATGATAAAATAATACACAATCCGTAACAAACAGAACAGTTTTCACAATGTCACCACAATGGATGATTTAATAAAACAGCTATTCGAATCGAATATACTTTTAAACTACTGCAGCTGAGATTTGATCAGCCCTCTTAATTTTGTTTGATTGTTGAAAACCGCCGTTTTTGCATTCCTTGCCCGATTAACAGTGATTTTGAATTGGAGGTTTCATTACTCCAGTAGACCCCAGCAGTTATTCAACTTACAATGTATTAAACACTTCTGTAGATAAATTCTTCAAATCTGACCCATTTGTGTTAGTAAAACACTTAAAAACTAAAATTCTCCTGATCTTGTGCTCCAAATATACAAACAAAAGATAAAATCCATGAACTACATTAAGTCAGTGATCATAATCACATGCTAAAAACCATCATCAAGTCCACATAAGTGAACAAAAGGGTAGAAACACTTCACAGCAAACATTGAGTAATATGACAGGTCCAACTGAAACACTTTTGCACGAAATCTATTGACTGCAAGGGCTAAACCATTACTACACACTTCACAACAATACAAGAGAAGATTAAAGTACCACGGTGTTACTACAACACTAACAGTGACATGAAATCGGCCCAAAAAATGTAAAAAGACAAAATATTTGCAGTGACAACCCGAAAAAATGGCCCAAGTGTTTGTTCATAGCCACCGCACTTCAGAAATGGCCAAATTTTTTAAACATGGCCTAATCTGACAGCCCTGCTAAAGAATGATGAAATGCGGAATCCAGTCGTATGTATACTTCGCTCAGACTAACCTAGAATTGTCCAGAAAAGTAATTATCACGTCGTAGAAAACAATGCCAATATCTGTAGTTTATTCGAGCAAGAACTACTACAGGCTCGCAAATAAGACGATAGATGGCAGTTAATGTTTACGTGAATAATTGATATCGTTCGTAACACATAGATATGAACCAAACTCGCGTTTTTGTCCATAATCCATTGCAAAGGAAAACAAAAAAGAGCTGCAGGAGGGCAATACATAGATCATTTTGCTGTCATTAAGACGGGCGCTACTCGAACCACTGCCACAGACCTTTGTCACAACCACTCCGCCATTGCGAGCAAAAACTTAATGTGTAGTGGGCTGCAAATAGCAGTAAAATCGTTTATGCAATGGCATGTTGACGAGGTGCTAGTTAAATTGTGGCCATAGGCGTGCGTGAAGACATTTAATGCGGTTTAGAAACTGTTTGCTTTTATATAATTCTGTTTTTGACGCTAGTCATTGTTTTTTTCTAAAAAGAATATGCTCAAGATTTGAGGTTTGCCGAAATTACGTAATTTTCCCGAAGAAAACGGAAGATTTTGCGCTGCAAAAATGCTGTTGTCGTTGCTGAAAGTGTTTCTTTTCCCTGAAACTAAAAGACCGCTTTCCTGATTCGCTTGTTTTTCTTATTTTCCACACCACTAGAGGGTGGCCGACTGCCTGTCACATAAATCTGCAATTTTATGTCATTATGTTGGTTCAGCGAATGTTTTAGATTTGAACAAATGACCGCACAAAATTAGCAGCGCGGAACCCAGGCCAGGTATGCCTGTCTGGCATACTTTAATTCGGCCGGATTACTATTGAATCAGATGTGACTTTGCTCACTGTGTACCTGGTGCCTTATGCGAAGATGTCTGGTGTTTTTACGTTGACTCAAGTTTTCAACTATTTTTAAGTTTCTCCGACTTCATAAACTAACATTTCAAATTATATTGTGAATGATTCCAGGGCAAAAAATTTTAGGAAAACTCTCGTTTTTGTTCCGCTCTTAAGACAGAAGCGTGTCAGCAAAAGAATAATTTTCAACCACAGTTTTTGAAAGTTTCCAAAGTGGACTACGAAGTCACGTCAGGTTTGTTTGTATCATGGCTGTTCCTCAAGTATGGCCTAAAATTGTTGAAACGCGAAGATTTTCTGTTTTGGTCTCCTGCAAAAGACCAAACATTTTAAGGCCGTAACTGATTCGTGTTGGCTCAATTTGTCACATACTTTGCATGTGATCACGAATTTGTTCGAAGTTGGGTGTATCAAGTACTAAACTGATTCGACGATGGATGGCATGCATTCACAATATCATATAAAAACTTAGAATTTCACTTTGCATTAGCGTAGCAAAGCTTCAGGAAAGCATGCCATTTACGTATTTTTTTATTTGTTCCAAACAAGGGCCAGGAGACCGAACATTATTTTCTCTGAAGTTCTATAAAAAAGAGTCGTCGTGTGTCTGCGACTACATCCACTGCGTCGTTCTATTATTTTGTGGCTCTTTTTGACCGCATTTCTATGTTTTAAGTACCAGTGTTTTGCAGTCCTTGTAGAATGCCTACATCGTGTGCTTGTGAATTGAAGAATTTCGAATGCTGTTTGTTTGAACCACCTGTGTGTGCAAAATTTTTGTTCTGATTTCGTTCTATTCGTTGCAGACACCTGTGACTGCCCCACCGAAAAAGAGGAAGAAACCTGTAAAAAAATCTTTGCCGACTGCAGAAGTGGTAATGTATCATGTCAAGCTTTTCTGAAACAGTTCCCAGTTGTTGCTTTATAATATTATAGCAAAGAATGGTTATTTTCTGTCATTTTTTGAACAGCTTTTGAGTTTGCGCTTGGCCAGAAAGGTTGTTTGAGCGCTTTTACGCAAAATTTAGTGCTTCGTTTCTTCAAAGACTGCAAATGTAACACTTCGTGTCTGTTTCAGAGACTGTGACTCTAACGCCTTTGCTTTTTTGTCCAGTATTTTGTAAAAGTCCGTGTAACTATATGCTTATTTTAAAAACCTATACAACGGTTTTTAAATCCAGCTTTTTCTGAAAACGTTTGGTTGTTCTTGAACATCAGTATTTTCGCAGTTTTTTAAGTCCATAAAACCAGTATTTTGTGTAAGTCCATAAAACGTTTTTGAATTACTTTTTGTAAAGGTTCATAAAACTGTGAAAGTGGGTTATTTCAATAGTCCATGAAACCATGTATGTGTTTTGTTGTTTGTATGTGTTTTGTTGTTTGCCAAACTAGTGCTTTTTGGAGTAGGTCCATAAAATCAGCATTTTTGCAAAATTCACGTGAACTGTTTGGTGCTTCCGCTTACGGTGTATTTATTGGTGGACATTTTGCTCAAATCTATACTTAATGCGCTGATCAGCTTGAGCAGAAGCAGACGTGAACAAAGCTGGCTATCATCTGGCCATTGGTTATTGACTTTAGCGTCAGCCATTAAACTTCTGTTCTCAAAGTACGCGTTGGTCACACCAAAGTAATTTTTTTGTAGCTACGGTCTTTGGCTAGCAGGATTTGTACTACGTGCTTTGATATACGAACTTCTGTTTAAAACTGACGCAGGCATCATCCTCGTCAGAACCAAAAACTCCTGCTCAAGAATCGAGGCTTTCTCCTGATTCCACCGCTGATGCCGACAGCACCACCAATCTGGTACCGAAAGATGTCATTCCCACAGAAAAGAAGTAAGTTTTTTTGCTAATTTTGGTCTAACTGGGTTATTACCTGGGTTGATGTAACTAACCAACCCCAAAAAAACACTCGTTTTTTTAAACCCACTAAAAATCCACTCTTTAGTTCGCTTTGAAAAATCTACTATGGAGTAAAAAGTTAAATAAGCAGCACGGTTGTACAGGTATCTATAATCTTTTTTTTAATCAAACAAAACGGTCAGAAATGAAATTTGAAGGACTTGAGAAAAAGAAAAGTATAATTCGAACAGTTTGAGTAAATTCTACTGGTTATCTTCTTCAGCTCTGTAAAATCAGTATATTTTTACCATTTTTTCTGCTTTCTTTGCATCCAAACTCTTTCTGATGTTGGACCATACAAACCATATGTTGAAAAAATAGGGTGCGCGACGTTTCGATCTGGGTCTGGGGACATTTCGGTCAGACTATGAAATCTTGCAGAAATCCAACATATTCACATTTTAATGCAAACATACTTAAATCAACGAGAAGTTTTATTTAAAAAAGCTACAAACGTGATCCACGATCCAACAGTTAATCAGCATCAACATATTATTTTCATTATCATCAGCAAAAAATTAAATCATTATCGACATTTGCAATTAAACACAAATTCTTTAAACTCATCATTACAATTCAGATTTGAACGCAATCATGACTCCTCAAAGGGAGTTGGTATAACACCAGCTAGAGCGACATTTCGCCTGCCTATATAATCATTTAAATGAACGAATGTAATAAGTTGTTTATGTACAGAAATGTCGTGATCGAAATGCCCCGTTACCGAAACGGTCCAGACCGAAAAGTCCTGTTCCGGAAATAATATATTCCGTAGATGCTGAACTAGCAGGGCATGCACATAAGCTTGACGTGAAACTGCAGAGGTTGTGTGGGAGTGGGTTTTCTGTACGCGTGCTTGCCAAGCTTTACCACTTTGGAGTGAACTGACCAACAACACTTTGCGAAAACAAAGATGGGGTACATTTCTTTATCCTTAAATTTGAATGCCATATTAGGTATAATAAGTTATTATTGTGTAATTTTGAATATGGTGATATTGCATGATGCAATAAAAAAGTTTAAAATGGGGTCTTTGTGTTTTTCTTAAAAAAAGAACAAAAACCTGTTTCTTTTTAAAAAAACTCACAAAACGGGTTTTTTGAAAAACAAAAACAAAAAACAGGTGGGTTGTTCTTTTTTTGAAATAACGGATCTTTCTCAACACTGGTTATTACACATCTGATACTAAGTATGAATCAAATTTCGTCGAACAGCTGGTAGTGACGCAAGTGCGTGTCTGGCTGCAGTACACTTTCCTAACCCTCTGCAAGAGGTATCGCACGCCGTAATCACACACAGCGTTTCGAAAACATTAGGTTGCCGTCTACGGCGTGAGCCTAAGTCAGAAAACAGAAGTCTTAGAGCTTTCAAAATTTTTAAATTGAACTTGGAACAAATTTCTACGTTTACCCTTACTTACGTCTACTTTTGTTTGCTTGAAGTTGCCGTAAGCCTTCAAAACGAATTCCATCGTGAAAATCAACTGGGCTGCGCGCGGTGACGTCGCAGAGAGTATCGAAAGCTTCAAAACCACCATTTCAAGTAACCAACTCTTGTCGAAGAAACAACAGATAACTTTGTGGTTAGCGCAGACCACTCTCAACACTCCACAGGAGTATAATGGACACATCTATATGTCTTCGTAAATTTGAAAGGCTGGTAACCAGCGATGCGTATGAAAAATTTGTTTTTATCGTAAAACATCTCACGTGCAACTGATTCTCTCTTGTTTCCATTAATGTACTAAACTCCGTTTACGGTGATGCTTTGGACACAATCAAACCTTTCCAGTCCTAGATTCCGCAAATACTTGAAATCGCCTCCCGATTTCAAAAACTCAGTAGATAGTTTTTTTACGTAATAATGTCTTCGCATTGAGAAGCTTTGATTTAAGCTTGGCTTGTTTGAAAGTCATACTTGCATGTCCTCGATGAAACGCCAGTCCAATATACCGCACAAGTTCCTTGTGAACAAACGTAGATCGGTCTTCCCTCTAATGGATGTGTTGCTCGCTAAGCATTAGTCGTGCTTAAGCTTTTTAATAATGCTGAACTACAGTGTTTCTCAGCCTTGCGTAGTTCGTGGCCTCCTTTCAGAGACACGCAACACTCCTCAAGCGGCTGGATTTTGCGGATGTTGGAGAATTGACCTCTTCTTGGCACCAAAATACGAACTGCTGCAGAGCAACAGTTGTCTGCTTGGATGCGAAAGGGTTATGGAAATCCAGGCAGAGTTTCATTTTAGATGGTTTTACACTTTCTCTGCCATGCGCAGCTCCTTGCGGAACTGGGCAAGCCACGATAGATACCGGTTGCGACCCAGCACTCCTGCGGAACTGTGCTGATCATCCAGCAGACTGCAACCTCTTCAAAAAATATAACCTTAGTAACTTCGTGATAATTCGGCCATCAACTTTAAACCATGATCGAAATTTATGAAACTGTCGATGGGCACCCGACGAGACAACCTGTTTAACAGGCTTTTTCTCGGTGTCCCAGCACCTTAGCTTTAATTTCCATTAAATTCTTTAATGTTTGCGCCAATTAACTCTCTATCATTCTATCCACCAATAGAAAACGTACATTAAAAAACGAGTAGAGGTCTGCTCGTGGGCCCAAAAAAACGCCCTGTTGAGAAACCCTGAGCTAGAGCAACGTTTTCCAACCGGCAAACAGTTCCAGTTTATGGTGCTACAGTGTAAGGTCCAGACAAAACAGGTTTTTGACCCTGTGCGCTGTAATGCGTTGAAAGGAAACACAAGGAGGCTTTTCAACGCGGAATCTTTGCAATAGGGTTTTTTGTTGTTACAAAACACTGGATGTTTGTTGCACAATCTGTAATTATAATCATCGTAAACAGTTTTTCTTAGATTTTTATTGCAGTTGTTTCGACATGCAAGTGCGATTGCCACTTATTAAGATACCACAGGGCGGATGATTGTGTCAGGATTAATTGCCCAAGTTGTTTTCTTTTTTAGAATTGGTTTTCTTGGTCTTGGTATTATGGGTGTTCCAATGGCGATGAACTTGGTCCGGACAGGCCATGACGTGACTGTTTGGAACAGAAATCCAGTCAAGTAAGAAAATGCATCTCAGCGTATTGAATTCAATACTGCAATAACTTGCAGCACGCCTAGCACTGTGATATCGTTATTGTTGTTTTTTGTGAAACGAACATTAACCGTACAACTGAATGTCGTTTTTATTGTTTACAACTGCTATTTAAGATTTCTAATTGAATAGTTTAACTTAAGTGCATTATCTCACCATCATGCTGGCCTGTTAGAAGTATGTGAACAAAGATCGATCGGCTCACTGCAAGTGTCTTCATAGGTGCAAACAGTTGCTTGCGATGGGAGCCAAGGAAGGAACTTCACCCGCAGACGTCGTGCAACAGTGCGATATAACATTTTCCTGCGTTTCTGATTCGAATGCTGTCAGAGATGTAAGTGACGTATACGCTCTTCTGGTTTGTGGCATGTTATCCAAACTTTCACCTTGCGATGTTCTGCTCAGTGATTATGACGATGTCAACATTTTGAGAGTAAGATGTGAAAAGACTTTGCAATTGAACGTGTTGTTAGGTTTTTGGAAATAAATCTTCCAAAAACAGTAAGAGTCTTACACAAAAGTGTTTGAAAATGTTTACTGCAGCAGTCTCTGTGGCTGGGTGTCAGAGCACACTCTTCTCAAGTTGTGAGACTGGGTTCAATACACGGTTGGGCTTTTGTTGAAGAAAGACCTGCAAAAATGGCACTTGTGGCTTTCCTTCGTGTTCTTCGTCAGTGGTTGGAAAGCTTCACGCATGGAGCTGTAAATGACTCAGGGTTGAGAAAAACCTGTTTTGTTTTCAAAAGAAACCAGCCCACCTGTTTTTCAAATACAGTTTTTTTTGAAAAGATACAAGTTTTTGTTCTTTTAAGAGAAACACAAAAATCCCATTCTGAAATGTTTTTAATGCATCTCATGCATTATCACCATTTTCAAAATTACACAATAATAACTTGTTATACCTATTGCGGCATTCAAAATTTAGGGTGAAGAAATGAACCCCATCTTTGTTTTCGCAAAGCGTTGTTGGTCAGTTCACTCCTAGTGGTAAAGCTTGGTAAGCACGCGCACAGAAAACCCATTCCCACACTACCTTGCAGTTTCATGTCAAGTTTATGTGCATGCCCTGCTAGTTCAGCATCTGTATGGTGTATTTTTTCAACATATGGTTTGGAATGGTCCAACATCGGAAAGAGTTCGGATGCAGAGAAAGCGGAAAAATTGGTAAAAATATACTGATTTTACAGAGCTGAAGAAGATAGCCAGTAGAATTTACTCAAACTGTTCGAATTATTGTTCTCTTTTTCTCAAGTCCTTCAAATTTCAATGCTATTCATTTTGTTTGATTTAAAAAAAATTACAGTTACCTGTACAAGTGTGCTGCTTATTGTACTTTTTAGTTCATAGTAGATTTTTCAAAGCAAAAGTAAAGAGTGGATTTGATTGTTTCGTATGTGTGTGTTTTTTTTAAAAACGGGTGTTTTTTTGGGTTAGGTCCAGTTACATCAACTCTGGAATTACATGTCACTATTGTACAGCAAATATATTAAGTAGGCGACTTGTGGCGCATGGTTAGCGAAGATGGACGCACGGAGACCATTCGTGACTCCTTGTAACTTGGGACACAAAGCAACTAAAACTTTTTCTGTTTAAGTTGGTAGAAACTCTTTTGAAGCAGAAAAGACCTGTTCTACAGCAGTTTCAAAGCGTAGTCTGTAAATACCTGCGTAAGCAGTTGGGCCACACTTGGTGTTTTGGAGTCATTGGTCGAACGACGTCGAGCTCTCGTGATTCGCTCTGCATGGAGCTGGTTGACTGTGCTGGCGCCGGAACACGGCACTTCAAGGAACGACACGCTGCCTTTCGCTCGTGGTGCACCAGTCTGGAAGTCCAAAATCTTTTTGGTCGTGTGAAGAGAGACTTTAAGTTTCCTTCCAAACATTGTCAGCAGATTTTTGTGCGGCCACAGTTCAAATGCTTTTTTGTATTTGTTCCTTCATTTAGAAGCCCATGCGTGGCTGTAGATATTACAAAACTTTCTAGGGTTCTTTTAACTATATTTTGATTGTCACACTAGGATTTCTTTTGCCAAAAATAAGTTGTTGCTTTTGCTCTATTTCAAGTTGTTTTCTATTGAGTTCTACCTTCATCCAACCCTTCTCTGAATCCGCATTTGTTCCTGTAGTTTGAAGTCTCTAGAGAAGGTCTCTGTGGCAGCAGCGTTAGGAAGTGACAAAACACCTCCCCATTTTCAGTGACTTCCGCCACCTCTTTCTTTCAGTGGAACACCAAGGTGTGACGAAGTCTGTGGGGTCAAGATCCCATCTCGTCCTCGGTCAGTGGAGGAAAAGTGGTTTGAGTCTGATAGACTAACACATGTCTCTGCTAAGGGCCATAGCGACGCGTGCAATTTCTTCACCTATTTCCTTATACTCCTNGTTCGTTCTTTCGTTCATTATCCTGATATCATGTGCTTAAGAGCGAAGATCGAACGAAGACCTATTTNAAAACGGTGCTTTGCGCTGGCTGAGTGAAGCTCTGGCTTCGACCGCGTACCTTTCAAGTTAGCTGTNATTGTATTTTTCCTTCCGGCTTAGATTTCGTTGATGTGTTGTATTCTGTCACTCATAGATGCGCCCTTCCCAGCTGTCGAAACTTGTCAAACTGCTCCAGCGCTTCACTGTTTATTCGCGATCCACTCAAACGAGTTTCTTGACTGACATGCCTCGCCTTTCGTTTGTTGACTTCTTTTCACAGGTTTGCTCCACGCAGCCAACACCAATCAAATATATGTTGCAATACCGTTCCGAAAACGCCAAGCAAGGAGCAAGACATAGCGAGTCAACGAACAAAAGTTAATAGTTGGCCTTCCACTCGCACGTTTCCACTGTGGCGCACTGAAGATTCACGATAAAACGTTTTTGCACAAACTTAAAGCACTGACGCGATTCACTGCCACTTGGTCATCAGTACCGTACCTCCTATACCTTCCTGATTTTTGCTGAGAGACGAAATTAAATTGTTGTTGTGTTTTTTTTTGGATTTGAGGTTAAATTGTTGTTCGGCTTTTTGTGTTTTGGAGGTTTGGTGAGGCGCGAACGCGAAGATCAGTGACAAACGTCAAAGAAGGCATGACTGAAAAAGCTTAAGAACCTCTGGTCTTGAACGATTAAATATGATGAGACATGGGTGAAAATAAGAAGACACGCATCAGCGATTGCGTGTTCAAACGCATCGATCAGCATTCCACATACCACCACTGTACTGAAGTCCAACAAAACCATTTCTTCGTTCTAAAGTTGGTTCTCAACCTTTTTTGGCCCATGGACCATCTTTTTAAAAGAATATCCGATGGACCACTTTGCTGTGCTGACACCACATGGACAACTATTACACAGTGGAGGTTACAATTTTCAGAAAGGTTTTATCAAGGATTTATGGAACTCTCTGTGGACCGCCGGTGATCCATCTGGACCACTTCAGATTAACTGTTCTAAAACCAAGGCGTTGGTAAGAACACAACCGACTATACTGTTCGCTGGACAGGGCACCAGTGTCGGAAGTCGTATCAGTCAGCGTAGGTTATTTAGACTGACTCTGGCCTTGAGGATTTCATCTCGACTCCATTTCATGATGATACGAGGCTTGCTTGAAGATCAGCGCCACGCTGAAAATGACAACTGAGTTCGATCTGCACTTCGGCGGATTTCTGCGTTTGCGGATTTACATTGCAACTGCATGAATCAGTTGTCCTTTCACATACCTCACCTTTTTTCACATCTTGGTGTGTCCACGGCAACGGTTTGTTCATCCTAACAATACTTTCTTTTTCAAGTCGTGTTTTTCTCAAGATTGAGGTGCCTCTCACAACGCGTGGTCGATTTTTCCCGCGCATTGTTTATTGCCACTGTTGCGATCGAGTGACGTTCGCCTCCCACTCATGCGCGTATTTCAAGGCCAAGCAGCTTTGACCCTGTGCGCGTAAAGGTGTTGCGGAACTTGCATCGACGGCGGCTTACGACTGATGCTGAATAAGCTACGAAACCTCGCTTTTGAGCAAGGGTTGTTTTTTCGTACTTGTTTCCTGAGATCCGTGTGGGAAAAAAGCCGCCTTTACCTTTATTTGGAAAAAGACTGTAGTCAGTCTTCCAACAGGAAAACAAGATGTCTGCATTTAAAGTCTGTTAAAAAAAAAGTTGCAAACGTTCGTTTCTTCTCAAGTCTGTAGGATTTTGATTCTTGAAACCTTTGGTCAAAAATTTAAAGGTTACGTGTAATTTTTTACGTAGGATTTTCAATTTTGCTTTGTTTGGTTGGTTTGTCATGTTCGGCAACGGCAGAATGACAAAATATCTTACTCCGAGGTCTTTGCTGTTGTTTCCCCATGGAATAAGTTGGTCACATGACCAACTCACTCAGTGTGGCAAGCTACAGCCGAGAGGTTATGGCGCATTGAACTCTTAAATGGTTATGGCGCATTGAAAACGAAAATTTAATGGTGATGCTTTCGCAGTTTAAAAATATCAACATTAAAGTTTTCGTTTTATGTTGATGCAGTTTAAGTTCATAAGCGAGCGAGAAAAATCAGCACGTCAATAGTTATTTCTTTATTTTCAACATACCTGCAGTCAAATATTAAATACGTCAACCAAGCACGATAGTACTTCCCGGTGTCAAGCGAAATTTCTGACTTCACACCATGCACGCATGCACAGAGTAATAGTCTACATATCAAATACGCTGATAAAAGTGATTTTTTTGGCTTAGGAATTCGTGTTTAGGTAAGTGTATCTGGGTAGGGTGAGAAGCAGGGCCGGATTAAGGGGGGGGGCAATTGCCCCGGGCCCCCCATGATGACATTTATTTGTTTTAAATAAAGTATTCGTTTGAAACATTGTCGTGATTCAAAAGAGACACAAGAATACAAACTGTATATTCCGATGTTGCTTGAGTATCA
>JGI24159J19872_10006293_pt1 | contig 15450 bp, 3 predicted proteins | sample Ectturendosymbi4_FD_19872 | JGI IMG/M metagenome (IMG submission 19872) | reverse complement strand
GTGAAGCTGCCACCGCTTTCAGAGATTTCTGAAACCACTGAGGTCTTTCGAGTCTCTTTGAGACTCACTGAGGTCTTTCGAGTCTTTTTGATTTCTGAAACCACTGAGGTCTTTCGAGTCTCTTTGATTTCTGAAACCACTGAGATCTTTCGAGTCTCTTTGATTTCTGAAACCACTGAGGTCTTTCGAGTCTCTTTGAGACCCACTGAGGTCTTTCGAGTCTCTTTGATTTCTGAAACCACTGAGGTCTTTCGAGTCTCTTTGAGCTTCTACCCGGAGCAAAAGTGGGCGTCAAAATGAATGCAAGGAATGAATGAAATGAATATTTTAGCCTTGAAGTGCATCAAACATGTATGGTTTAACGGAAGTATGTTACCACATGTCTGTAATACCTGCTTGTGAAAGAAGACTTTCCATTGTCATATGCAAGCCTGAAATTACTAACAGGCCATCTATATAAAATCATGTAAATTTTTATTTAGTGATTTAGTGAAAATTGCTTTGTCAATTACCGATGTCCAACGTTCTAAGATTAGTAACTTGAACCCTACAACGCCAAAACGGGGTTGAATCAACCCACGTTACGGGTCCCGTACTAATTGCTTACGCAAACAAACGCAGCAGCGCTCTCACCACGTCAGTATTTTAGTTAAAACAACATCGAAACGGTGTTCTTTTACGACGCCAAGCGTCGTTGAAACGACGCCAAGTATCGTTGTTCTTTTACGACGCCAACCGTCGTTGGAACGAAGCCAAGCGTCTTTCACGACGCCAAACGTCGTTTCTTTTACGACGCCAAGCGTCGTTGAAAAAACACCAAAACGGGGTTGGATCAACCCCATCAGGCGTGCTGACCGCGTGATTCCTATGTAGACAAACGCAGCAGCGCTCTCACCGCGTCAGTAGCTGCGGTTGTTACTCGGACTAACGCCCTGGTGCAATCGAGTTCGTACTCCCGTGCTGTACTTTTCTTCTGTTGGGCAAGGTTGGTGCTTTCGGGTTGAACCCACCCCGCTTTGTGGCGGATGTGTGTGCCTTTATGGCATTTACCAGGTGATATTATCTTGACTTCGCAAGTTTAGTGTATGCGTTCAGCACATGTATTCAATCAGACGGCGAGAAGGTTTGAAGATGACGCATTGCCAGCAGTTCGTTTTCGCAGATTTCCTGATGCACAACTCTTTATTTAGATAGGCCTTCTGATTAGCAGCAGCGACTGAATATGATTTGACGATGGCGCACAGCAGAAACAGCTTTCGTGTACCACATGCGAAGCAAGAACGAACAACTGACTCACAAAAACATGGTCTTCATGCTGCAGACCAAACTTCAAAGAATCTGCGAAAAAGAGGTAACTGCGGTGCTGTGAGTGCACATGGAAGGCTGACAGAAAGCCGGTACCGCTGCAACAAGTGTGGCAAGCCGAAGTGCACTAGTCACCTGTACCCCATCTGCGGTGACTGCTTGTGGACATATGTTATGTTGCGGGGGGAAAACGTTTTTGTGTTGTGTTGTCGGTGTGCACGAATAAACGACGACCAGCTTTGGAAAAATTTGGAGAAATAAATAAGTAATAAATAAACAGACCACACCAAATTCCTTCAATTCAACTCGATCCACTCTTCTGTGTACAAAGGCATGCGTTTTCATCTGTAAATTTACTTCACCGTGTTCTGTACTTGTTCGTTTTACTAACTGTGGTTATTTGATCTCCAACTGTCGTTTTTGTCTTGCTTCTGAATATCAGTTGAGTCATATGAATCAATGCACATGCATTCATTAAGATAAAAATTTGTCCGTTTTTTGCATGCCTCCCATGAAGTTTTCAATGGTCTAAAAGGGTTGTAATTCACTCAGGGCTTGCTTCAGACACCTGGGTACCAGCATGGAACAGGAAACGTTCTTCAAGTCCAGCATAGTTAAAAAAAAATATTACGTTTCATCATTTGTACAATTTTCATTATTTTTTGCATTTTCCTTTTAATCAATAACAGCATAAAATTAAAATACAAAGTAACTTTTTAGTGCGCAAACAACGTAATGAGAGTTAAGTTTTCAGTGTACTTTTGTCACCAACCGCAATTGAAAAAAGTATTGTTTTTCCAATTTTGAAAATGGGGTTTGCATTTCGGTTCCCGGGAACATAAAATACGATTAGTGCTGTAGGGTTTATTTGAACGCTTTTAAAATTCAAGCAGTTAACATTTGAAAGCTTCTTCAAATCCGTGCTTTCAAGCTTGTTGCTCTCAATGTTTTCGTCCTCTCTTCAAAAAAGGTCAAAGAGTAGCTCACAACACCTCACATCCATTTCAATTCATCCAAGAGACCTCGACATTTTCATGTTAATATTGCACACGGAGTCTAGCATGAAAGTGTCTTTTCAAGATATTTTCTGCCATGGACATTCATGAAATCGGGCACGCTTTGGTAATTTTCTAGCATAGAGTGTAACTGTCACTGCTAGAAATCTAGTTTTTACAAACGTTTTTTTGCAAGTAGTTCACTTTAAATATACTCGGCTCTGCAACTTTGAGTTTTATTATTCCAGTACTTCCTTTAACCTGAATCAGATATTTAGCTTAGGAACGCCATCCTTGATGTTGTCATTCTTACAGATGACAATATCGATACAAAAAACTATGGTTATTGGTTTCCTTGTACATTTCAACAAATTCTCGACTTTTGCACTTTGTTCTTAGTTATGGAGCGATTAGGAAGATAGGTGACACTTCAAAACGTGCAAATACTATACTTGAGTGGTCTCTTCTCCAAATACACCAGGCGATTAGCTGTTGACTTCTACTGTATTAGAGAACGTGAACAGAGGATTTGACATTTCGGGAAAGTTTATGTGTTGCAATGAAACAGCTGTTGATTCCTGCATTCGATATTGATTTGCAGAAATCTTTTTCTTTAATGTAAATTGCTAGTTTTTAAATTTTGATATTAATATTGAAGTCAGGAAAACATTTTTGTGTTATATGCAATATTACGAAGAGGGTGTTGCTTTGGTTTGCAGTTCTTATTACAGTACATGTAAGATGTTTGCAAGAAGTTGACAATGAATTCATGAAAACCATTTACGTTTAAAACTAGAGATTTGCTGGGATATTTTGCAAGTTTTTCAAAAAGAACAAAGTTACGTGTTAAAAATGGCAAGTAAAACCTCTCAATCAACCAGAATTCAGCAAAACCAAAGGAAAGTGCAAGAATTTCTCTTTGCTATTTACGGAAAAACTCGCAAATGTGCGACACACTCCCGCGGTATTATACTTGAACTTCAGGAATTTCTCCTCTGCAACAAACTGAAGCGTTTATGTGACACGAATGGATGTGAACGCTTGCCACAGAAATCAGCCAAGATTTTTCACGAGTTGGGAAAAATTTATAGAAAGCTAAGTCCAGAAAAGTTGCATTTGGTGAGAAGTGCCGTCCTTTTCAATGCAGCTATTTTGAGAAAACCAAAAAATATGAAAGAAATTGAGGATGATCTCAACGAACTCTGTTCGCATGTGCTAGATCTTGCTGGAGCGGTAAACCATTCTGTAAATTTGAGATCAGAAGCTAAGCATTTACAAGAAACAATTATTGATTTTAGGAAATTTGTAAAAGACAAGTTGTCGTCTATTATTTGGGATGACAGCAAGAAAACAGAATTGCCTGTACGTCAACAGAGAATCGATGAAGTGGAAAGTTTGCAACAATGCGTGCATGACTGGTATTGCAAGCTTATGAGTCAGGTCATGAATTATTGCGTTTCTGTTAAAGGAAAACTTCCTTGTCAGTATGCCCTTGTTGGGATGGGTTCATTAGCCAGAAAGGAAATCACTCCTTACTCTGATTTCGAGCATGTTATTCTTTTGGAGGAAGGTGTGCAACAAAGACAAGATTACGGAAGTATACTTGAATATTTCAGGTGGGTTTCCGTTGTATTTCACATAGTTGTGGTAAATATTGGTGAGACAATCGTGGCCAGTGCTGCACTTCCCTATTTAAACAACACAGAGAACAAAGCTTGCAATTGGTTTTATGATGGAATAACGAAGAACGGCATTTCGTTTGACGGAATGTTTCCCCATGCCAGCAAGTTCCCTCTGGGAAGGCGTAAAAGAGATTATTTACCCCATAGATATGAATTAATAAAACCCGTTAGCAAAATGCTAAGCCTTGTTTCAAGTGATAAAGTGCTGGAAAATATGGAAGATCACCTCGGGGATATTTTGCTGTCCACATGTTTTGTGGCAGGTGAACAAAAAATATATCGCGTTTTTGCGGAATGTGTTGAAAACAGAACAAAAACCTCTTCAACTGAGTTGGTTTTCAGAAAACATTTGATCGATGACATCAAAAGGTTTAACCCCATCGAAGGTCTAAGCAGAACTTTGAAGGAAAAATGTTGGAATGTAAAACGTGTTGTTTATCGAAGTACAACATTGTTTATATCTTCTTTAGAAAAATTCTACCAATTTAATGAAGCATCGTCATTTGATGTCATCCGAAAATTAAAAAGATGCGAAGTTATAGACGACAACTTTGCAGCCGATCTTGCATATGCTCTATCCATAGCTTGCTATCTTCGAATTTCCTTATATTCAGAATGCGACCGCCAAGATGATTTGATGTACAGCAATGAATCAAACAATCAGTTTGTTGCGCAATTCAGCCAGATAGTTGGCAATGAGGCACCAGTGTTTTATTTTCAAATTGCAATGAAGCTTCAAAGAGAAACATGCACAATTGTAGGTATGTCAGAGCTCAATTACGTTCAGTGGTCACCAGAAGTAGATCGACTTCTTGCCTGTTTTTGGCTTCAACAATTTGATCGAGCTCGGTGGGAAGCAGAGAAGCTTGTCTGTCATGAGAATACCACTGAAAAATCTAGAGAAATTGCGATAGAAACTCTTCTAGCCATCGGGCATTTTCACTTTGAAGCTGAGAAATTTACCAGAGCCTTCTTTTGCTTTCAGTATGTATACGGGTACATGGAAAAGATTGAAGACCAGGGCAAAAGCAGAGATTTACTTTACTGTTTGCTCCACATGAGTGATTGCTGTAAATTTCTGGGCAACGAGGAAGAAGCTTTAAAGTACAGCGAAGCCTATCTGGAAATATTTAGTAAAACAGACCAAACGCAGTCCTTTCTTCAGGAAGTCGCCAAGTATCATGAAAACTTGGCCTACGATTGGCAAGAGATTCGTGGTTATGGGGAAGCTTTGCAGCACTTTAACGAGGTAATACGAATAAACGAAATCAATCTCGATGCTGAAACAACCACTGCGGATGAAGATTTTTCACTGGCAAAAATATATAAAGCACAGGGAATGTGTTACTTTCAGCTAAAAATGTATGACGAAGCGATAAATAATTTTGAAAAATTGACATACAAATACCAGATGAACGAAACTAAGCAAAAAATATCAAGCGAAGAGACTTTTTTTGACGAAGTGGCAAGTGCTGCAAACATGATTGGAAGCTGTTATTATCACCAGGAGGAATACAATTTAAGTTTACTCTACTACAGGGAAGCAATCGATATCAGAACCTGCGTAACAAATGACGAAGATGAGGACGTGAATTTGGCGATGTATTATCATAACATGGGCATCAGCCTAATTCATCTTGAAAATTCTAATGATGCGCGTTTGTTTTTTGAAAGATCAAAAGAAATTTATTGGAATATTGGCGAATCAACTATGGCTGAGGAAATAGCAGCATCAACTGGGTGTATCGGTGATTGTTATTACCAACAAACGAATTACACGGAAAGTTTGACTTTTTACAAAAAAGCACTTGATCTTTTGCAAAATGTTTCAGCATACAAAAATGTTCGTGACAGTCTCGCAACATATAACTGCAAAATCGGAAAGTGTTTGCTTCAGCTGGAGGGGTATGCAGAAGCCCAAACCTTTTTTGAAAAGGAAAACGTTCTTTATCGTGGTGAAAAAGAAAACGATGTTGAAGACAAATTGATAATGAATGCAATCAACATAGGTGATTGCTTCTACAAGCAAAGAAACTTCGAAGAGGGCCTGCTGTCTTTTAAGAACGCAATCCTTCGTTTAAAAAGCATTGGAGTAAACGATGAAAGCATTATTAGATTAGCGTTGTGTTACAATAAATTGGGACTAGGCTCACACAAACTACGAAAATATTCCGAATCAAAAGGGTTTTATACCAAGGCAAGTTGTGTTTGTGGACACTCTACAGAAAAAAACTTAGTATGGGAAATGGTTCATTCATTTGTGGGGATAGGGGACTGTTTATATCGTGGAGAAGGAAAAGTTAATGAAAGTTTGTTATCATACAACGAAGCATTGAAGCTTTTGGATAAAGTTACAGATCTAAATAAAGCAGATGCTTCATTTGCAACGCTTTATCTTAAAATAGGAAAACGCTTAAAAAAACTCAAGTGCTACCAAGAAGCAATAGATTGCTTTTCACAGGTACGAATTTTTCAGCAATGCTTCGATGAAGATAAAACTGTAGCCAGTGCAGTCATTGCAGAAGCTTGGATGGGCGAATGTCTGCACGAGATGAAGAAATACGAAGAGAGCTTAGCTTGCTACGAAGAAGCCACTGCTTTAGCAAACAGAATACCAGAAATCAAAAGAAAACACTTGCCGATTGTTCGAGGGCAAGATAAAAAGTTTCTGTGCATTGAGTCTGAAAAACATTTGCATGTGAAACAAACACAAAACTACACTCAAGTAAAATCATCTAAAAAAGAAGATAGTAATAAATCCAATCTTCGTAAAGTTTTAGGTGCTAAAAAGAAATCTTTCATCAAAGTGAAAAAAGCAAGTGAAGTTTTGAATCATTCTTCAAGTCGTAAAAGCCAAGATGCTGTTTTGGCAAAAGTTCTACAACGAATTGGAAATCTGTTTTACGAATTGAAGAAATATGATGTCGCTAAAGTTTGCTTTTCCGTGGAAAACGTTTTACAAAAACTAAACGGACAAGAAAAGTTCAAAAAAGAAATAGCAGTTTCTGCAATGGGCATAGGGAATTGTTTGTACAAACAAAAAAAGTACAAACAGAGTCTGAGTTATTACAACGAAGCAGTTGTGCTTGCAAAAGCATTAGCAGCAAATCAGGAGAAACCGGAGAGCAACATCTTGTTATGTTTTTACAAGATGGGAAAAGCGCTTTTTAAAGTTCAATCGTACGGGCAAGCAAAGGAATCCTTCACAATGTTTAACGTGCTTGTAGCAAAGATTCCCACCGCAACGTTCGTAAAGGAACTGGCGAACTCAGCGATATGGACAGGAGACTGCATTTTTTTCGCGGAAGATAGCTTTGATACCACATGTTTGTCTTTGTACATGGAAGCAATATTTTTGCTAGATCAGGTTACAGTGGTAGACAAAACTTTAGCTTGTTATTATCAAAAAATAGGAAATCGCCTAAAAGATTTGGAAGCATATGAAGAAGCGATTTCGTGTTTTGAGAAATCAAAGCTAATCTGTAAGAACATTGATGCAAAAGCAATTTCGGAGATGCATGTTGTTACAGAAGCATGGCTGGGTGATTGCTTATATGCGCTCAAACAATATGAAGAAAGTTATGTCGTATTTGTCAGTGCTCTTGACAAAGCACAACAGCTGCCAGATATAAAATGCATGGATATAAAATTAGCATTTTACTTTTCTCGAGTAGGAAATTCACTTTACTCCTTGGAAAGATTTTCAGAAGCGGAACAGTATTTTCAAAAAGCGCATTTGATTCATCTGCGAAATGTTGACTTTGCCGTGCCCGAGTTGGCAGCATCATCAGCAAAACTACTCGGAGATTGCTTGTATAAGCAAAGAAACATTTCTGGCAGCTTAAAGTATTATCAGGAGGCAGTGGAATTAGCACAAAAAATTCCGAAGAATGAAACAATCGATCATAACTTGGCAATACATTACACAGATTTGGGAGTGTGCATGCATGGCATGCATAACTATGATGAAGCCATATATTATCTTAAAAAAGCATACTTAACCTACACAAATATTGGGAAAAGTTCAGTGAAACATGAAATAGCTCTGGTGACAAATTTCATTGGAGATTGCCGTTACATTGAAGGACGCTTGGATGAAAGTATAGACTGGTACGAAACTGCTGTCTGTTTGGGAAAGCAGGGTATGGCGTTTGACGATTGGGATGAGGTATTGGCCTCATCTTTTTACAAACTTGGTGTGTGCTTATTCGAAATTGGTAGATTTGGTAAAGCCCAAGTAATGTTTGAAAAAGCACAATGTATCCACATTAAAATTGACAAAACACTTACGGAGAATCTCGTAGCTTTAACAGAAAATTGGATAGGTGATTGTTCTCATAAATTGGCGAACGACCGGAACAGTTTAATCCATTACAGGAAAGCCTATTTGCTTGCAAATCGAGATTCGCACAACAAAGAAGCAAACTATTTTCTGGCAGTTTGCAGTTACAACTTGGGAAAATGTTTGTTTAACCTAAAGAAATGCAAAGATGCAAAACAATTATTCATGAAGTTTATGATTCTTACGGAAATTCTAGATGTTAAGTCTATGGCACTAGATACTGCATCTGCAGCACATTGGATTGGTCATTGTTTATATGAAATGGAAGAGTATGGGGATTGTTTGGCGTACTACATCAAAGCGCTTTCCGTAGCAAAGAAAATCAGAAATATTGATCAACTTCTACCAAAACTGGCCACTTATTATCACGACATAGGCTCATGTTTGTACAAAATGGAAAACTTTTATGAGTCTAGATTAGCTTTCGAAAAGGCTAAACTTATTTGTGTGAACATCGGTACTTCTTTAATGGCTGAGGAAATCGCCCTTGCTGAAATTTGGATCGGTGACTGCTTATCAATGATGAAAATGTATGAAATGAGCTTGAATTGTTACCAGGAAGCAGCAGATATCGCTGAATGTGCCTGCACCAACAGAAAAAGAAATGAGATTATAGCTTTGTCTTTTCACCACATGGGAGCATGTTTATACAAAATGAATCTGTATGCCAACGCTAAAAATTGCTTCTTGGAAAGCAAGAATAGTCTTGAGAAACTTGGAGATGTTTCCAATGTTGGCAGACTAGTTAACTTGCTAACGTGGATTGGTGACTGTTACTACGAGCACAGGCACTATGATGATTGCTTCGAATATTACTTACGGACAATCTCTATCTCCCAGAATGCCTTAGAACGCCAAGATATCGAAGCTGTACGAATGTACTGGGAAAATCTTGGTGCGTGCTGCTACAGAACTGAAAGGTACGATGATGCAATATCGTGCTTCATGAAAGCAAAGAGAATGAGTGGCAAAATCAAAAAAGAAAACTTGGAACATTTATTTGGGAACTCTACAGGTTGGATTGGAGTTACGTTTTGTAAATTAGGTTACGTAGAGCTTGCTTTGAAATATTTCCGGGAAGGAGTAGCCGATGACAAGGACGCTGCCAACGTGAAGTTATTTGTCAGTTATATTGAAGAATATGTGGATCGAACGGAAAATTCACCAGAAATTCAGGCAACCTTGAAATGTTTTAAAGATCCTGAAACAATTTTTATCCAAAATGATACGGATGTTAACAAAACAAGGGAACACTTAACGGTTCAAAACTGCTTACATAAAATAGGATATGATGATGCGTCTTTAGCGTATTATGCAAATGCAGAAAATGATGAAGAAAGACCTCATGGGAAAACAGATTTTGCCCATGAGGCCCTTCATTTGTCTTTTAGAAATCACGGGCATTCAAGCACGTTGTGTGAAACCTCCAAAGACCATCTGAAAATTTCTCCAATAATTTGTCAAGCAACAGCCCAAAATACTCTAAACGTGGAATTAGCAATCACTGCAAATTGGATTGGAAAGGCTTTCTGTGCGGAGGGGAAATACGCATCAAGTGAAAGGTACTACAAAATAGCCATTGATCTGGGAATGAAAGTAACAAAGCAGGAAGAAGCAAATGTGATTTTGTGGCGTTTTTATCAAAACACAGGTGCAATTTTGTACAAAACCAGAAGATGCGAGGAAGCAAAAACTTTTTTTGTTAAGGCAAACGCAATCTGTGCTAACAACAAAATTGCAACACAAGTTGAACGATCATCGATACTACATATGATTGGTCGTTGCTTGTTTGAGAATGGGGAATACGAGAAATGTTTGTTTGTCTATGGAAAAGCTGTTGATGAGCAGACTCAATCGCACAACAGCATCTCACAAAGAGCATCAATGGCTTTATATTATCATGACATTGCTGTTTGTTTGTACCAAATGAAAGACTACAGACTTTCGCTTTCGTACTTTGAAAACTCAAAACGAATCAGAGAGAGTTTTGATGCAACATCGTTACAGCTAAAGGAAGTATTATACGCATCAATAGGGGTTGGTGATTGCTTATACATGCTGGAAGAATATCAGCAGAGTTTGAAATACTATGAAGACGCCCTTGCCATTGTGTTATCTTTGTTGCAAACAGGACGTTCACCTGAAGTAATTGGTTGTATTTATTACAAAATGGGTGCTTGTTCTTACAGAGTTGGGCTGTACGCAGAAGCTGTGTCGTATTTTAAAAAGTCGGAAGCAATTTCAGGAGCCTCTAGTCCAAGAAAAACGCATTGGATAAAAGCAGAAAGACTGATCTGGATTGGAGATTGTTGCTGCAAACAAAGCAATTATTCCGAGGCTCTGGAATACTACAAGCGGGCAATATACTTGTTAAGAATCGTAAAGATCGCCGATATTCCGGCAGAAAATAAACCGTTTCTACGAATAAAAATTGGTGTTTGTTTTTATAGACTTTCCCTTTACTTCAGTGCAAAGCCCTGTTTCGAAACTTCAATACGAATGTTGAAGAATATAAACAAAACAAGCACTTGCGAATATATCGCAAACGCAAATGTTTGGATTGGAGCTTGTTATTACTATCTTGGCGATATGGAAGCAGCTTTGGATCATTACAGCGAAACTGTACTTGATCAAATCAAAACATCCCAGGATATTGAAAAACGTTCAAATTCAAAGTTGTTGTTTCAGCTCATGGGGGATTGTTTCAGGAAGATGAAAGATTTTGCTGCAGCTGAAGCATGTTATGAAAATCCAAAGACTGTATTTGAAATAATGCGATGGTGCCGATGAAGCTTACCAGTTCCTGACTCGATTTTGCCATTAACGTTTACATCTGCGCAAGCGTATCTAAGCGAACTTAATTGTGTATTCACGGTAGTTTTTCAGGTTATAGCCGTGAGGTTTATGACATTGATGATGGAATACCACGAGCGCAACTAGCAACTTGCAGAAACGCAAGAGTGAAAACAGCTTTAATTAGCAGTATGGTCAACCGCTCAATCTTTGTGGATGCCAAACTCTAGAATGACAGACTATTTTAAACCTTTGTGGTTCTTTGAAGGTAAAGCGTTTTGAGATACAGTTTTCATCCAATAAAAGGTACATATTTGTGACTCCAAACGTTACAACTGGATGTGAAATTTCGCGCGCGCAAGCTGTTACGCAAGCATCCAAAATAGGACAAGATACAACGGAAAAAAGTATGCTCACGTTCCTTGTTATAGTCAATTTCCCGGTGGCATTGTTCTTTTTTCGTATCCAAAGCAATTACGAAGATCATACTCTAATATTTGTATGAAACTGTTTCAGGGATTTTTTCGCTTTTCACAACCTTTTGATGTATCTGAATTTAACGTTTGAAATCAAACAATATGCAGAATCTACTGATTTACAAGCAAAAGGAAGACTAAAACTTCATAATAACGACTTCACAAATCATTGAAAATATATATGGACCTAATAACCCTACCCCATGCAAATGATACGCCTCTACTTGAAGCCAACTGATAAACGCTTTAGACTTTGTTTCTGGGTGATTTTAATTTGGTACAAGGAAACGGATGATCACAAGATTGTGTTTTGTCAACACCCTCATCAAGCAACCCTGATTATTGGCATCAAATTTAGTTAGCGACGAAATTGTCCATTGTCAATTGAAAACATTCTGTCCCCATGTGACCCCTGCTGATGCTATACTGCATCGCGAAAGGAGAATGCCGAGTATCCGGTTCCAGCAATTTCCATGCGACGCAGACGAGAAGGCTGGCCCACGCGTTCAAATGTAACAAATCTTCCATTGAAATTTCGCAAAGTGGCTGAGCCACTCAGTTGATGTAATGGGTGCCTTTTGAAAATTTCTTGTGTGATAGTTCCTGCCAGACTACGACGATAAGTTTTTTTGCTACTGCATCAAAAATCACATCGTGATGCAAACTAAGGTGTGAAGCAGCTAGATTGGACAGCGGTGTACTGCTCCAGAATTAACGTGGATGCAACAGAACTCTGCAGGAAGTGCACCAAACTTCAAATATTACGATGTGCGCCTTGCCATTTGATTATCCTTGTCCCAAAACCACACTCAGATGAAATACTTCGTCATATTTATTGCAAAACGGGTCCGTTTTTGTGCAGCATTGAGCTGCATGCAGAAGCTCTGTCGTATTTTAAAAAATCAGAAGAAATCTCAGCGGCCGGTGAAAAAGGAGAAGTGTATTGGGTAAAAGCACAAAGACTGATCTGGATTGGTGATTCTTCTGAGGCTGTAGAATCCTACAAGTGGGCAATGTGTTTGTCCAGCAACGAAAATGTGATCGATGGCCCGGCAGAAAGCGAAGAATATGAACGGGCTTTGAAGTTTTATGAAAACGCCCTTGCTATTAGGTTATCTTTTTCGCAAAAAACACAGTCAGATCAAATAATTGGTCATATTCATTACAAAATGGGAGCGTGTTTGTACAGAATTGGACGGTACGCAAAAGCAATATGGCACTTTGTAAAATCAGAAGCAAATTTAGTGACAAGTAGCGAAATACCAACCAAAGTTACATTCTCTGAAACGCTGATCTGGATCTGTGATTGTTACTGTAAACAAGGCAATTATTCTAAGTCATTGAATTTCTGCAAGGAGGCAATTTCTTCTACAAACATTAAATAAAACATCAGCTCTCGTCTTGAATCCTTACCATTTCTGTTTATGAAACGTGGTGTTTGTTGTTACAGGCTTTGTTGCTTTTTTGTTGCGAAACAGCACCTCGAAGTGACAGCAAAATATTTAAGAAATATGGACACGACGAAAGCTTAAAAATATGTATTGAATACAAAAGTTTGGATTGGATCTTGTTATTTTCACCTTGGTTATTTCGATTCAGCATTGAAATGTTTCACCGAAGCCGTTGTTGAAAAGTACGAAACATTGCAGAGTTTGGATAACGATCCAAATTCAAAGTTATATTATCAGCTTATGGGTGATTGTTGTCTGAAAATGGAAAATTTTGCTGCAGCTAGGGAATGTTTCGACAATCCAAAGGTTGTTTTCGAAATAATTCAATCATGCCGAGAAAGTGCTGAAACTTCTAATCCGATTGTTCCTACACTGTATTCCGAGAAATGTTCAAAATCAAAATTTCAGCTAGATTGCTTTTGGTGGAAGATGTCTCAAAGCTTGGTCAAAGAAACGTCAAAACCTGGGCCTGGGTATGCAGATGTGTCTAGTGGGCTCAAGTGCAAAGATGCTTTTATTTTACTTCAAGAAACGGGTATCAAGACTAGTGATCTGTGTCAAAAGGTTACTGATGATCTGCTCAAGACGATGTGGTTTATTACAGCTGTGCTGATTATTGCTAATACTTGCTATTATGAGCTGCAAGGTGAAGATACGTTTATTCCTTTATCGTCACATCTCCGACTCTCAGCTTGTCAAACAGTGAGATTCGACTTCGAAACAGGCGCTCTAAGCATGTGAGTAAAATTTATCAATGCTTAAGCTGGCATCATAATAACCCGGTTTTCTTCTCTTCGTGTCTACCAACTTGTTCTTGGAAAATTACAATTATTTAGAATTTTCCTGCTCACTACGCATCTTCTCTGTGATATTTTTGGGAAATGAGTTAACGGCATCCTTGAAACATGTACAGGAGGCATGTAATTTACTGTGATAAAGCTTCGTTTTCGTCCATTACTGTTTGTCAATGATCTCAACTGGAGACGTCTTCACTTATAAATCTTTCGTACTTATTTTGTTGCGATGACCAATTGCTAACTTTAAATCGTTTACACAGTTTGTTTCATAAAATATTGTAATTTTTATTTGCATAAACATTACAACATTTAGAAGGTAATGATGATTTATGAAATAACTACAGCAAAAGTTTGTTTGTAGCCAAATTGCTTTGTCAGTCATAGTCGCCCAAATTGTATTCAAATAGTAAGCAGGATCGGTTGATCCACTAGAAGTGGAGAGAAAATGTTTTTGCTGAAAATATATCCAATTTGTTTTTTAAAAACTGATGATGGAAACACTTTTAAAAAATGCGAAAATATTTTGAAATATGTGGAGCTGCTGCTATGGAGTACGTTCCATTCAGTAACACAATATCTACGAAGAATACGAGAACACTAATTTAAAGATTTTGTTTGGCAGTCAGAGGTTTGCTCTTCTGCAGTCCGTACATATTTTTGAGATATTGCAACGAAAAAAGTGTTTGAATGTCACAACAATTATTTCTGAAAGAGAAATAATTGTTGTGTGCTTGCTTTGGAATTTCACGACTCGTGACATAGCCAGCCCAAGCCCAAAATTTTTGGGCCAAAAATTTGGGCAGGGGCAAGTGTTTGACTAAGACGAGCAACAGTATTTTTGTTTGGGACACGGATTCTCAAAGCACAAAATGACTAGATTTGCTAAAAATTTGGGTTGGGTGAGCATGGCCCCCTGTCCCCCCTGGCTACGTCTATGGCCACGAATGGTCTATGGCGACTTGTGCGTCATAATTGCTTACTCTGCTCTCTAGGCCATGCGGATAATTTCTTAACGAATGCTAAATGCTCCAAATGCTCCAGCAAGCTTGAAGCTTTACTTGAAAGACTGCATTGAGTTCTTCTCATATATTCGAAACAATCCTAATAAATTCACTGGTGCGAACTCTATCCAACTGTACCACTTGCGCGGTTTTGAGAATGGCTGTCAGTCAAAAAAGGAAAGGGACGTTTCATTCGAACCACAGCATTGCAGTCGGAATTATTTTTTGCCTTTTCAGTTCTGGAACATTATTTGTCACTTCCATCGACCAGCAGCGTTTCAAAGTTTAGTAATAACTCACGTTATGACTGGTTCGGCCACGTCGACAGAGCATTGATTACGTTGGCAGAACTTACAGCAAATTCCTATTTAATTCCATGTTTCGCATCCTATTTAATTCCATGTTTTCTTCATTAAGTTCTTATTTAGCTCATTCGTATTTCTCGTGTTTCTTTATTTTCGAATCACTAGCATCAACTTTCGCATTGAAAGTTTAATTCGTAGCAGCGCAAGCATTATTTTCCTTAATGATCCCTTGAAGTTGAACGGTGCACGTTGCTGTAAAGTGAGGAAAATTTTTGACTCAGTGATGCTACCTCCGAAGCTCCA
>JGI24159J19872_10006291_pt1 | contig 15453 bp, 6 predicted proteins | sample Ectturendosymbi4_FD_19872 | JGI IMG/M metagenome (IMG submission 19872) | reverse complement strand
AGATGGATTAAGATTAATCCGAAACGTCTCAGAATAAAAATGTATAGTTTTTTGAAGGCTTTTTTAGTGTTAATGAAACTGTTAAATCTATCCCCGTTTTATGCTCCAAAGGTAGTAAGACATTTTGAACATTCACTTTTAAGCAGAGAACAATACAAATGATGATTGCTCCTTACTGCAGTCAATTATCACAAAAGCAAAACCTTAGTGATTGAAGGTCAATCGTAAAAGTTTCTCAAGAAAAATGTGAAAACTGGATTTGTTGTTGCCTTTATAGCCTAAAATGTAAGGTGGGTTTGCCAGACACGCTTTTTTATTTTTTACAGTATTAGCATAAAAAGGAATAATTCATATGACACGCATAGAAGACAATTGTAGTTTGCATTTTTGCTGTATTCATTTAGTGATTCGAAAACATTTCGGATAAACTGTGGCTGGTAGGTATCGAGCTACTCCACTGACAGCATTTTGGAAACCTATATCGATTTCAGTATTACAACATGTAAACCTAACTTGAAAAGATTGCAGTTTTTAATATTAATCGTATTTCTCCCTAGTTGATGGAAAAAAGCCCTGTGCTCAAGAAAAAAGTTTACTGCAATTTTTCATTTTGAAAACAACGTACTTTCCCAGGTTTACAAACATACTGGAAAGCTTACGAAGTGTGAGCATCAAAAGTTCCAGGGTTTTCTAAATGACGCTGAACAGAAAACCTCGCAGTTGCATCTGTCACGAAGCATTCATGTCTCCTTGTTTATTGCTATGCATTTCTAACAACTTATACTGGTATTGACTGTTAACTTATACAGCATAAACTGGAAAAAGCCAGCTCTATACAAAAACATCATCGGTATGGTCTGATGATGGTAAAGGTATGAAGCGTTTTTGCGTGTGAAGCTCTAAATCGCTACAAAGTCCGCAAAAACAAACAAAATTAATTTGTTAGCAGAGATTTGACAACTTTATACAATTTCTGGATTCAAGTCGTTCTGAAGTGAGTTAACTAAAAAAACATGAAAAATTGTTATTTTTGCTTCGGAGAAGAATTGGATAAAATAACGGAAATAAAATTAATTTTGCCATTTTCCTTGCAACTCTATACCTGCATGACTCAAACGCGATGTGACTGCTGTCCATTGAAAATTCCGCGAATACTTTTCTCACATCACACAAAAACTCATGTCGATTTGTCTTAGCGCTTACTTCTGATTATTCGAACTGGAACTACCTGGTCTCTGTGTTGTTTTACATAAAGAAAATTCATATAACATGTAGTTTCGCTACAATTTCTAGAATAAAAACGTTTCTCTAACTTTGCATAAGAGAAGCAAATTGTTCGTAGATACAATCCACAAAACCATTGATTTATCTGCAGGGATGTTCTAACAGGTGCTTGGCAGAAATAACGTGTACTACCGTAAGTTAGTGCTTTTGCAGAAGTCTGTCTGCATCTCTGGCAGATCTTGTCCAAAACATTTTTGAACTGTCCAAATCAAAATCACCTTTTTGATACGTGAAATGCTTAGATCAAATTTTAGGAAGATCCTACTTGTTTGTTTTTTCAATTGGGTATGAGAATTTTTCATGCAGAATTAGCTGGAATTTCACGTTGCATTAAAAAAATAGTGGTTAAGTCGTCTCTAGCATAATAGAGTAAAAGCACATCGTCCAAGCGGAAGAAACCAGGTAGTACGCAGTACGCACCTTATGATAAAGTTTTGTCTATAGACAAATATTAGAAATTATTACCTGATATTCAACGGCTGACACATTTCTCTGGTTGCTGTTGAAATCGGCAGGAAACAACTGATGTGAGAATTGACGACGCCGTTGTGCTCTGAACTGTAGCTGTTCAAAGTCTCAACAAGCAAGCTTCGCAAATGTCAGCAAGCAAGCTTCGCAGTGAGATTTGGCAGTGGCCCCGGAAATTAAACCAGCGCCAATCGAAGCTATTCAAAAGTGTAATGAGCAATGAAACCTTGTGCGGGAACATCGAAACTCCTGAATGGCCACAGGGTTGCTGACGTTGCAGAACTCATGCTCACGCTTTGAAAGTTAGCTGTTGATATTGTTGCATGCCCGGTGAGCATACTGTGAATTGCTGTCGTTAGGCAAACCATTTTACGAAACATGCTCGCCGGACGTAGTAGGCATGCAACAATAACAAGATCACTGCCTGTGAAATGTCAAGTTTAAATAAAAACCACTAGAAACCAGTTTGCACACTGCTTATCTCGATACGGTTGCTAGTTAAAAAGTGGCTGAAAGTGCTGTGTTTCAACTAAGAAGCATTAGAAACAATTACGTTGTTTAACTTTAAATCAAACTTAATTCACACAATTTGGCGAGGCAAAAACTGCAATTCCAATGCAAGCTTGTACAATCGTGTGTTATTTCACATGTTTTGGCGAGCCTAAAACTGAAATTAGAAGAAAACTCTTCATAAATTCGTTTGTTTTGCAAAAAGTATTTCCTTGCAGCAAGCGTTTTGGGGCAACAGCCCTAGAAAAGCTTGAAACAACTGTTGATTCTCAGCAGTCTCAAATGGATTCATTGGCTCCACTTCAAGATGCGATCGACCCAGGCAAGAGTTCTACTTATGCCCGCGTCCTTGACAGGTCTCTCCATCAGTAGCGGATTAACAACAATAATAAATATACTACGTCAAAATTGTTACGGGCCCCCCGCTTTTGAGGACCTCGCGGTCGTTTGTTTTGCATTTATGTTTTATGATATATACATGATTTTTTCAGTCTAAGAAGTCAATATTTTGCTAACCTTTCCATGAGCAGTTAAGCGAAGGTTTTCGATTGAATGCTTTTACATTTGACTACCGTGAACTGAAAATTAAAGTTTTTAAAATTATTTGCAAAAGTATGGCACCACCAAGGAACGAAGCCAAATTGCAGCAATTTCCAGATATTACTTAATAGTGTTGCTATGGTTGGTATTTTTTTCATATGATTACATCACATTGAACTCTTCTATATATAAGTTCCCTCTCTTTATTTTGGCGCCTTTAAAGAGGTTTGACTTCTATTTCTAGCCAGTGGGGAGTGCATTTGGCGGTGTGAACCATCCACTACCTGGCAACCTTGCTATAGACCAGTTAGGCCACCATATTAGGCAGCTAAGCTAACACTGCAAGCGCCGATTTCATAATCAATCACATCACAGCATTACCGCTCCAACAATCAGCAGTGCCTCTTCTCCATAATATGTTCCTGTTTGATGAAGCGCTAAAATTTATTTAAAGATCTTGATATCCACACCAAAGCTTTTGTGAACTACGCCCATCTCGACACTTCTTAGAGCGCCGTACAAATGTTTTACAGAGAGCTTCGCCGATAGTAACTTGTTTTTCATTTCCGGAAAAGCAAGTGTTGTGTTAATGCGTCGCTAAACGCGCTATCATTCGTTGTTCGTTTGTCAGTGATTTTGGTGAAACAAAAACTATTCTGGAAAGTAAAAAAAACTTTTAATTATGAAAAACTTTGCACATGTGGAAAGACGTGCCCGGATTAAACCCCTCATCAGGATTCCTTATTTTACTGTACTATCGGCGTCAGTGAAACCAGGGTATGATGCTACCCATAATTTGCATACGTCTTCCTGGGACTCGTGACATGCGTTTTTTTCCAGATCAAACTATTTTTACATCCATATGTTCATTGCCAATCACTTTCGCAACAAAATTTTATGTTCCCAGCGAAACGGACATATCATACAAATTTTATGCCGGATACCACGAAAAAAAGGAATTTTTAGAGGGAATTCTTTGTTCGTCGTAAACGTCATGCACGTGTTAGATCCGTTTTTTTCAGATCAAGCCATGGTGTTGGAAGACTATTACATATCAGGTATAGGTGGTCATATCTGGCCAAACAGGTTTTGCACTTAGAAATNGCATTGAAATGTTAACTTAGAATAGTGTCCGAAATTGTCTGCACATCAGGTATCCCTGGGTAGTACAGTACCCATACACCCTATATATAAGCTTTCAAGGACATTTTCGGAAAATAACTCTGGCACTATTCCATTGGTCTCTGAAAATAAGNAAAAGTCATGGAAGCACAGGTTTCATTTTTCTAAGTATGTGAAATTAGCAAAAGAAAATGCCTCTGGTGAGGGGCCGACCCATGATTCCTGAGCAGGGTTACTCTGTGGAAGGGCAAATGAATCAACAGATTTTACGTTAGAAAACGACGAAGATCCTGCAACTCCAAGCTGTTGTTAAGTGCTGGGGGGAAACATCGCCGAGGAAAAGCTTTTGGAAAATTTGCCCTTCTTTTTCATTTCAAGCACTCTGTATCACCTTCAGACTGCAGTCTATTGTTGATGTTTTGTTAACTGTTGCCCTGATAGTTTTCCGCTGTCGATCTGCAAGAGCTACTTACTTACAGCGGTTGACGGAAGCACATAAGCATCACCGTGCTCAGGAAAACGCATAAGTATTCGTTACGTGCCAGGGTTCCACAGGCCTGATGAGACCCGAAACTAGACTGAGTTTTTTTGGTACACGTAACCTCCGTAAGGCCTGTCCGAACTATTTTTTACTTCCCTGCATCGACATTTATTAATTTTCCACTACTCATTTCCACTATCTCCGCGCGACAGCTCATTTTGCGGTTAATTTTCATTTGAAGTAAAAAAAAACTTTTTGTGCGTTTACAAAGTCTATTATCTTTATATGAATTCAGGATTTAAGTCTCCACTGCAAAAATCAACGTTTGCATGTCGTAACGCAACAAAATAAAAATGTAATTGCCCAGAGTGGGACAAGAACGACCGGCGGATAACACACATACACATCAGGCCGCCTTGAGTTTTATTAGAAGCGAAACTTCTATTTATGGGCTTACGGAGACACTTTTATAAAAACTCGTACACCATTCGAGTTGTATCCGAAAATTAGGAAAAGCTATGAAATAACAGATTTCTAACGTTTGCCTAGAACAGGAAAAAAAAACTCTTGCCATTTCGTTACCCATATTTATATGAGCTGGAACAAATTACGCTCAAGTGGTTAATGATTAATAGCATGCATGTATTCCGCACCAGGGGTTTATTTCTGTGGAACAACTCAGTGCAGTTTTCAAATAAAATGTTGCTAAAACAGAGGTAGTTTTATGGTGTATACGCACACGCGGTTGTTGTAAGTATGCACATGAAACATAAGGATATTTTGTTTTTGGGTGACAAAAGCGCAAAGATATCAGAAAAGCACATGTATTCTCAATGCTAAACTTTTCATCAGATCGATCTAATGCACTTTCCATATGATGTCCTCAAATACGGTGCTGGCTGCTGAATGTTTTAACATTGAACACCTTCTTGGACATTTGAAATCCTTGGTCGCTCATAGTAGTGCTTTGCAAAGGCTTTCTGAAAAATTTTGCAACTATGTTGCAAAACATGAAATTGTTTTTATTTGGAAGAATTAGTTGCTGCACTTTTTACTCGAAATGATCAGTGGTGGGATTCAAATTTTTAAAGAACAGGTCCTTTCACTCTAGGACTCACTAACAACAGGTTCTCTCTTGATAACAGTATCCAGAGGCAAACCATGCTGGTTGGCCTGATATAAGTGCTTCCTTTACCAATCCTTAGCAAACCGGAGCAATAAGCATCTTGTTGATGGGGTTTCAATCAACAGGTACCTGCTACATGACGACCCAGGCTGGCAATAATGATTATCAAGTTCTTCCATTGACTAAAATGTGCTTTCCGGATCCATCATCGCCTTCAACTTTGCCTGGCTCAGATTTTGACACGTGTCCTCCCAGATTTACCGCCTTTTGATCAGTGAGCTGCCCAAAACTGAAACGTTTTAAACTGAAAAGTGCCCAAGGGTTTTAAAAAATCCACAAGTTCAGTAGACTTATAAATTAATGATCGAAAGTGGTTTGGAGTCCAAATGGTTAATATTTCAATTGTGATATACGGGTTGAATTTCCAGAAAGTACAAGTGTTTGAAGAGTTCAAAAATCCACAGGATTCAAGTCCAAAACAGCAGCACACCTCTATGTACAAGCGTAGATTCCAACGTTCAAAAGGAGCATCAGTCCAGGGATACCTCAACGCAGATGAATGGCATCAGAAAATAGTTTATGTTCAGATGATAAAGAGCTAACCAGTTTAACCTCGTTTAAAAATGTGTGCTCAAAGCTGATAAACCTTACTTTTGCACATCCGTCTTTGTACGGCTTTTCCACGTACTTGGAAAAGCTGTCAAAGTTAAAAATTTCTCTTTGGCCACGTCAAGCTCGGGGGTCACATCCAGGGGCGGATCCAGGGGAGCGATAGGGGCGATCCCCACCCCCCTAAAACCTACGAAAATAACTTTGTTCACCGTGATTTTGTACGATTCGGAAAACAAAATTCACGATATAAAGTCATTTTGTCGTTCATTGTTTTGTCACAACGGTGTTGTGAAGCATGCTTTATCTCTCTTACAATAGTGAACCCATAATGACTCTTGACTACCAAATATTACTGAAACCTCCCCAATCTAACCTTACTGACTGGATCCACTCCTGGTCACATCCAAACTGTCTTCTCTCAAAGACTGAAGAAATCCACGCTATTTGCGAAAATAAAATCAGCACTTGAGATCTGACGCATGAGTAAAATCCTAGTTGAACAAGTTGCAAAAGATAGCAAAGAATTGCAACACAACTGATAAAATTAAGTGACACATATGTGACACAGGCGCAGGCTTTTATTTGATTACCGTCTCATGTTGTCTTTTCTTCATTTGGAGACTTTCGTGCAAATTACTTTGGGAGTTCTTTGCAATAAAGGTGAAGACCAAAAATATGGTTATCGCTTTTCCGCATATTGCAATGTTTTCAATTCAGGGCTCACATCGGGTGATGTGCTTCTGTATCGATTGCGTACGGAAAAGAAACAAGCGTAGATTAATTAATTCATGAGGGCAAAAAACATTCTTCATTTTCTTAGTCTTGCTCAACTGTCTGTTTCCACATTCGTTTTGTCATTTGCAAATGCACTTTTTCTTTAGGTTAACGTTCGTTTGCGTGGTATACGTTCATTCCTACTTTGCCTCGATTTTTTCATGTGTTTTTTATTAGACATAAAATCAAACGTTACGTTTTAATTTGCAACTCACACTAACGACAATTTGTACTGAAAGCTGTTATCGTCTATTTGCCATCGTTTTTCAAATGGATGAAGTAGTCTTGATTTTTCGGCTTCTCTACTTTTCACTTCAAATGAGACACATCAGTACTTAGACACCATTCCCAACAAATAGAATGAAGTAAGAAATATCTTAAAGATACAGTGTACCTAGCATATGTTTTGGCAGAAATGAAGCAGCTAGTCAAATAAAGTAGATCGCACAGGGGAATCAAAGCAAAGTTGGTTGCAAACGCATTTGAATAACAGACAAGGACACTAGATAAAAATAAGCAAGGTAAGTTACAAACATTTATAAGAGCAAATAATGAATCTACCAAGCACAAGGTAAGCATTTTTCTGAACAAGCATTTAATCTTAGAGAAGCACAACACTTTACAAAATGCCATTCTGCAAATTAGAAAAACAGATATACCAACACGTTTCACACATATTGTTGACGAACTCAAATTTGCTTTGTATCTTTGTTACTGTAAACCTGAAAAATAAAAACAGGGCACTTTAGTGCTTGTGGGTAGTGAAATGAAACAGTCTTTCACATGAAAGTGCATTGAGCATCATAAAAATGTAGAAAAGGCTGTGGAATGCTACAGTATCTTAAAACTTAGTGTTGAGCATCCATATCTTTTTATAGGATTCATTTCAGTTATTTAATACTGACACTTGTCCGCTTACTGCAATCAGGGCCGGATTAAGGGGGGGCTGCGACTGGGGCAATCGCCCCGGTCCCTCCGCTCCAAGGGGGCCCCCCGTGATAACATTTATTTGTTTTAAATAAACTTTCGTTTGAAATATTGTGATTCAAAAGAGATACAAAAATACAAACTCCATATTCCGATGTTGCGTTGAGATCATTAATGATTTCTCTGCAAGGGTGACCTTCTGCCAGTTTTAGTAATCGCTACTGAATATAAATATTTTCGGTATTGTTAAATGCAAATATATTTGAATTTTGCTTGTAACTTTTCCTAATAATCGTTCTTTTGGCATGGGTTTATCTACTCGTGCATCACGCTACTGCAGAAATGTCGCGAAAACGATACTATTTGCGTGCTTAAGCAGCAAAGCTACTTCTGCTGTGGTTTCCGTTTGGTATCAATGATTACGTAAATTCTTGTGCGGTCTGAGAGGTACCCGCAGCCAGGGACGCCAGAACGGGTGTCCATGACGAGGACACTGCCCGCCCTGCCCTTTGAAAGGGAGAACAACGGGGGAACAAGTGCCCTTACATAACAGCATCGTGGGTAATTTCAAGGANGTCGGTGATCGGTGAAATGACGAGTGCATTGTCCCCTGCCCTTTTGAAAGGGAGCAACAGGGGCGCAGGTGCGTTTCCATAACAGAATCACAGATAATTTTATGTTTTTTCAAGATAAATTTGAAACAAACTTATTTCAGCTATTCACGCACCCATTAAATTCAAAATGGTTTTCTATAATTTTTGCTATTATTTTTGAGGTAAACATTGTTGCTGCCCAAATGCAAGCACGATTGGTAACGATTTTTGTTTTATACAAGCTTCTATTGCCCTCAAATCTTTTACTTCTCCCCTGCTGCTATTCCGACATCCCTGACAGCAGCCGAACTGAGACCCTTGTTTCGTCATAAAGGGTAACGTATGGTGGAAACGTACTTTACGTCCGATGGCTGCTATTGTTACGTTATCATAAACATTTGAAGCTAGCCAAGCCATTTACACCACATGTTATTGTGTGGTCCGTCAGAAAAGATTTTTCGTCAGTTGATTTCTAGANNAAAAGAGCATAAAACGAGATTGCAGTGTTTAGCTAGCGCGATGCCGAAATCTGTAATGCCANCAGGAACCAAAAATTGCAAAGTTTCTNAGGAGAAAATGCGCAAGAATCTGGCAGTGTTAACTAAAACGCCGTGACTGACACTTTTTTCTCAGCAAAGCTTAAAGCAGCAACGTTACAAAAGTGGCGTTAACCAATGCACCTGAAAATGTAGATGAAAATCAGGCCAGTAACTAGGGGGGGCAGGAGGGCGAAGCCTTCCCTAGAAAATATTTCGCCCAGCTGGGAAAATGTGTTGGACACAGTTGAAAACTATTGGACAAAGTTTAAAAAATTTAGGTCCCTTTCAGAAAATTCTTCGCCCTTTCTGGTTTCCCAAGCTGGTTACGAACCTGGTGAAAATCACGACGTGAGTTTCGAAGCACCTTTCACGCTCAGACTGGCTGGCCATTTTGACATGTTCTTTTTCCGGTGTTTTTGTTTGTAATCTCTGTTTCAGCTTATTGTTCGGGTGAATGCTGTTTATTGCCGAGTCACTATCTAGTCTGTGGAAAGATTTTTTCTTAGTAAGAATAAACTGTAGTGTTTATATCATAAACTCTCTTCTCACAGCTAACGGTATGTACAGTTGAGCAGTGAGCACCATATTTATTCGATTGTAAGCCGCGGCTTGTAAAGTTTCTTTCATCATTTCATGCGGCTTACAACCAAGGGCGGCTCACGTTTTTTATTTTTTTACTTTATCGAAAGGTATAGATGACGCTCAGTCTTTCCTTGGCTACGTTTTGTCGACCAAATTCTTTTTTCGCATTCGATATTCTTCAGCATCACGTGCACATCCGTCACAGGAAGGGTTATGATAAACAGAAGGCACTTGTAGTGGTGTTAAGTGTAAGCATCATTAATAACAGGGTTGCCAATTAAACGGGTAACGCACGAGAGCGCGAACGTCGCGAGTTAATCTCAGAGGCTTAGGTAACCTATGTTCGAGTGCGGCTCACAATCAAGGGCGGCTTACATTAATTTTTAACACCATTTCGTGCGACTTACAATCAAACGCGGCTAACAATGGAGTTAATACGGCAAGCACAAAATCGACTACTGGAAAAAGCAAACGAGAACGTTGCGAATCAGCGAAAACAAACTTTGCAAATAACGACGTCATCAAATATGTCATACGGCCCCTCCAGTGGAAATTGCCCGTCCCCTCCTGCCCTTTAATCCCGCTCTGAGTGTAATGACTAAAGAGCTACTTGCAAAATTGAAATTTGTCGCTGCAATTATTCGTAAATGTCCAAACTACCATCTTCTAAATTGGTTTGCCGAAACACCACTTCCCAATTCAACGCCAAGTTCTGAAAACAAATTGATGGCGTAAAGTTGCTCCTCTTCTGCTGCTCTGCTTGTTTTACAGTATATCAAAGCTTTGCCAAAATAAACGTTCAGCACAAACCAATCGTGTGCGGGACTTTGTGCCTCGTTTCTTCGAAAACAAAGCGTGCCTCATTTACTGACTGCAGATGTTTGCGGATATTGAAATGCCAGTTGCATAAAGATTTGGTATTTTTCCTTGCTGAAACGTTATACTACATGTAGTTAAATTACATGAAATTACAAGGCATGCACCAGATACGCGACATCATTCAACTGATTTTTTTTTCAAGGGTATGTGGTGGGATATCGGATTGTTGGTGTATCTCGTTTTGCTCTGTATGAATTGTGGGCTAGTCAGGGGTGCAAATCATCCGAAATTATACACTTGGAACAAAACCGTATCTTTTTTCAAAAGCTAACGTCTGGATTTGTTTCTATTGAGACAATGTCTTTTACAACATTTTTTTTTCTGTAATGATGTGTATGGAACGTGCAAAACTTTCCTGTTAAAAATGTCTCCGCCAACCTTCCAGTAAAGGAAGTATCAACTGGAACTCAGAGTGTGTCTCTTATACTCTAAGCTAGAGGTTCCCAAATTGTGGTATGCTAAGGCTTTCAAGGTGGTTCGCGAGTAAGCCTACCTTCTGTTTTTCTTAAAAAATTTATATTTCCTTTTGTCTTTTCTTGTCGGACTATAATATCCTGCAGTTTGTGTACTTGCTTTATTGGTTTTTAAAAACGGCCATTGGAATTTTTCAAAACAATCTTGTTCATGCAGCATTTGCGCAAAGTCTGATTTTCCAAACTTTTGATCGAATGATATTTGGTAAATTGAGTTTTTGTGGAACACGGTGGTACGCGTTGACAGTACGGGACCCACAAATGGTACACTATCAGAAAAAGTTGGGAACGACTGATCTAAAGCAGCGTTGCAACATTTAAGAATACATTTCGGCAAATGTAAACTTGTTTAAGTTGGACTGTAAAATGTTATGAAAAAACGGTTTCAATTACCCGTTGTTAACGTATGTGAAAAACAAATGTGACCTATGGCACAGAGTAAGCGCTGATGGGGGCTGCGCCACGTGTTCCTATCCAGGGGTTCGGCAACCCGTTAGAGTTCCATGGATGTGATTTTAAGGTCCGTAAACCAAAACACAATCAAGAAAACGGCTCGTTTTTGTCGGCGTAATTGGGCCATTATTCAGCTTAACCTCGCCCCAAATGTAGCCTGACATTTGCGTGTTCCAAGTCGGCTGACGTTTTTTTGTATTAAATTTTAGTGACGGCAATTTGCGGCAAGCCTAAAATTTGTTTTATTTATTTCTTGCTGGGCCAGTTGAGGTGCACATCGCTAAGAAGCAAATAAATCTAATCTCTCAAGAATCGAAAAACCTTTGATAAAACACAAGGGATCCGCAGCGGTTTTGTATGCAGTGAAAGGGGTCCGCAGCCAGTGCCGATAGGCGAGCTAGGCAACTGCCTAGGGCGCCGGGCCAAATGAGAAGAAAAAGAAGATACATTATTTCAGGTTTGCTGCAGAGGGGTTAATATTTTTCCTATTAAATTCAATTTCACATGTACTAGGCAAGATATGTCGCAAATTGGAAGAAATTTTACTCATGTAATAAACTTTTCTAATGTGCAAATCGTCTTTCGTATTTCCGTAATGCATGTGATGAACATAGTAAGGATCTTTGTTTAGGAGGGGTGGACGCTGGAAAGGATCTTGCCTAGTTGCTCACAAGTCTATCAATGGTGTGCTGTCAGCACCAGCAAAGCATGCCCTTCAGGCCATACTTTATCAAGCTCACTGCACAATGTTAAAGATACCACCTCTGTTCTTAACATTTATTGATTTTTCCTGGCTGCGCCGCTTTTTTCCTCGCGTAGGTCTATGTCGAAGCCTTCACTGAATCATGCTTTAGTCATAAAGTGTAGTCAGATTAGGTAACGCTTATGAAACACCAGCATTATTGGCGTTAGTAGCCTATAGTTAACCAGTAAGAATTACTGTAGACTAGGATGTACCACCAGTGGTGTGTTTAAGAATCCAGCAAAGCACTTGCTTCGGTCCCCCTTTTAAGAGCCCCACCTTGAGGTGTTTCGCAGGTGAAATTTCCTCATGTTTGGTGAAAAACTATTATACACTCATATAATATAGTCTACTCCGAAGCCGATAATAACCAAGCACTCTGCTTTCAGATGGCGCCCCAAACGCAACTGTAATGTTTAAGTACTCTGTTCTAAAGGGGCCCCCATCAGCAACTGTAATGTGCATATACTCTGCTTCTAAAATGCACCCCAACAGCAACTACAGTGTGTAAGTACTCTGCTTTCGAAGGAGCCCATAGTAGCAACTGCAATGTGTAAGTGCTCTGCTTTCACAGGGCCCCCAATAGCAGCTGCAATGTGTAACCACTCCGCTTTCAAAGGCCCCCCAATAGCAACTGTAATGTGTAAGTATCTGCTTCCAAAAGGAAAAAGGGCCCCAAATAGCAACTGCAATGTGTAAGTATTCCGCTTTCGAAGGGGTCACCAAGAGCAGCGACAAAGTGTAAGTACTCTGCTCTCAAAGGGGACCTCAGTAGCAACTGTCATGTGTAAGTACTCCGCTTTCAATGGGTCCCAATAGTAAATGTAATGTGTAAGTGCCCTCCCTTCAAAGGGACCCCCACCAGCAACTGTAAAATTAGAGAAGTAGGGGACGATGCCAGTTTTCTATTGCTTAACTTCTACGTGCTGCTAGCTTTGTCTTCCCAACTTTTAGTGTCTTTAAAGTTGTGTATCATGAATACCGTTTTGCATTTTCTGTCATGTCAGTCATACCGTAGTCTCAGGAACGTATCCTTGCATGGCCCGCGTATCCCAGAGATGAACGGAATTAGGTTTCTCAAATCCAAGTCCAATCTGACAATTTCATTTCAAAATCCAATCCAAATCCTATAAACGCACAGTTTCAAAATTCCAAATCTTGTTTTAATCCAAAATTCTACAAATCGTATTCTGTTGAAAGGAAACTAGTTCTACTAAAGGCAAAATAAATCTATCAATTATATTTCGTTATTGTGTTTTCATTATTTCTAATGTTCATTAGCAATTGGTTTCCTTGTTGCGCTACGGCTCTGTATTGTTTCTGTGTAATAGCTGAGTNATATGAAACAATAAATCAAACAACAATCCANAGCAGTGTTTGCCTCATGAGGCAAAAAAGACAATTCCAAAAATACCTNGGAAGCCAACTCAAGTTCAATAATGCTTTATCTTCGGCTNATAGCACTATAATAGCGGAGATTTTGAAGACTTCAAGGCAAGCACTATTAACCTCAAATGCAATGAAAATCTCAGTTAGAAAATGTAAGACAGCAAATTGGACAAACAAATAACCAGGTACAAAATGCAGCACAAGCGAATCATTTGCACTTTGCACTGGGCTACACATATATAAAACACTGTACCGATCATGGCTCAAGAAAAGGGACAGAAGCAATGAAAGTCACACAAATTCCTTAATTTGATGACATGATACATAAGAGAACAGGCTTGTACCTTGCAACACTGGTGGATAGTATGCGATCCAAATACTAACAAGATGTTCAATTACGAGGGATATGAGAAACTCCAGTGAAGCAAATTCACAGATTAAATGCAGTAAATTCTCAGATTAAATGCAGTAATCGATTACTGCATTCAATGTGTAAATTTGCTTCAGTACAACTCCGAAAAAGAACTGAAAGTTGCGAAGAAGTTCACAACAAGATTATGAAATCCAAATCCATGTTCATCTCTGGCATATCCCCTTCCTAAGCTTGATCAAAAGATTCTATCACGGTTGGCTGAGATCATGACGTCATCAGAAGACCCCTTTTCAGCCTTGCCTCGGACTCCCAACCCTACGTCCACCACTGGTTACACTTTAATTTATGTAACAAAGAGATACCAGCTGGGACGCAACATTACCAACATTGGTGACCTTCGTGAACGTCAGAGCTTTGTTGTGCAAGGAGAACTTTGTCGATTGTTACGACACCAGACTGTAAAGAAGTTTTTGAGGCCTATGCTAGAATTTTTGTTTATGTGAATGCTGTGACGCATGTTACTTTTGTAGACAATATTTTGATGAATTTGCTGTTCAAATAAACTCGGCATGCATCGAAATAAATTAGTTTGATGTAAAAAAATCGTCCCTAAGGGTGTTTTGGTGGAGGGATGCTGAAATGGACCTTGCCTAGTACTCACCGGCAAATTTAAAGTGTTCAAAGAGCAAACAGAATGATTGTTTACGTTCAAACAGATCGTGTCACAGTTGTTGCAGCAGGATGGTGTCTTACGAGGGGGCTCTGAAAGAGCTATGAGGGGGCGCTGAAAATGAATCTTGCCTAGGACGCTGGAGTGGTTTACTCCGGTCCTGTCCGCAGCGCAAAAAAGCTCGGGAACTACTGCGCTGGACTGAGACTTCGTTTCGATTGTCCTCTGTTCGGATGATATGGAAAAAGTAAAGCTGTCAAATCCTCCGCTTTAAACCTTAAATCTAGTTTCATTACCTTATCTTGCTTTTATGCATTTCTGGTGATACCAGGTTTTGCGAAATGTAAAATTTGATTATTGCTGATGCATTACTCTTATCTGCTTTCTTTAACTTTCTTTGTTAATGCAGACTAGCAAACAAACAGTGATGAAACGAAATCAGTTAAATTCAACTTTTAAACATGCAGTTACTATCGTAGTGGTAAGACAACATAAGGTTGGCAGCAACTTCAAGTGTTATACACCGTGTGATTGGTGTGCCCTAATGATGTCCATCATTTGTTGTCAAAATTTCTGGATATTACTAACATCTTTGCTTAACTAAATAATTCTTTTCCAATCTGAGGGAAATACTATTTCATGGCATGTAACGTCAATGTGGAAACAATCTGAATTCAATTATTTTTTTTTGGAGCAACAAAAAAGAAGATCGCGTATAATGTAAATGGGCTAAATTATACTTGATAAAACTGTTATTCATTTGGAGAGCTCCAGCATCGTTTCTGAAAATCATTTCAATGCNAAGCCAGAACTTTGAGNACTTTACCAGACAAAACTACTGTAAAGTTGGTACAATTACCAACATGCCGGTCAGAAAACATAGGTAAAGTGGCCGGAAAGGGCTCTCGAGTCATAC
>JGI24159J19872_10006290_pt1 | contig 15453 bp, 8 predicted proteins | sample Ectturendosymbi4_FD_19872 | JGI IMG/M metagenome (IMG submission 19872) | reverse complement strand
AGTATGAATTCAAGGAATGCAGTAATGCGTGAGGTGCTGATGTTCCCAGCAGATTGCAGCAGGCGCACCGGTATTTCCTTGATATCAACGTTCAACAAATTATCCGGAGTTAGCTTGTGTGTCTTGAAAAGCGGGTAAGCGTACGCTGGTGTGTTGCAGCGAAAATATTTTTCTGATGCACCATTGACCTTGCGGTACGCGTTGTTCTAACATTTCATTCCAGTTATCGGTAGTAGCAATCATCCTTCAATTCCCCTATAGCATGAAGTTTAACCACTAGTTCGTTGCAATGCAGAATCGTTAAACAACATTCTTATATGTTACTGTAGGATTAGGCTACAATTTGCAGAGTCAAGGCGGGGTCGGATTTGCATATTTCCATAATTGGTGGAGGAGGAGCGGATGAGGAGCAAATTTTTTTGGATTCAGAGCGGACGCGGAGTTAAAAAAATGAGACTCCATCCACCTCTGTCAGTTACACATTGGCGGATCAAGCCTGGATCGGACTGATGATTTTCGAAAAATGTACAGACCAGGACTGGAGCGGGCTCTGTTTTTTCGGAACAGGCTGGACTCGCTAGGATTGCAAAATTTCAGTCTGTCTGGTGAATGTGCTCAAGCTGTTGTACTCGATCAGCTGTGTGGCTACTGGTATAGGCTAGTAGAAGTTTGCATTGGTGGTAAGATTTTGCTGATTAGAAATTTCCGACCATATTTACAATAAGACTATACTGCAGTACTTTAACCTTGTATTGCTTTGTTTGAACTTCACTTCAGTTCAAGTTGAAGTGTGTAGCAATTAATTAGCTATCCCCCCTCAGTCTTGGCTAATGGCTTCAGGCTTGCAATGCATATGATTCATTGATTGCAATGCATGGATTGGATTCAGAAGATTTTGTACAACAGGTGTACAACATGTAGTTTATCAACCAGTCCTGTCATATGACTCAGTATTTGCTTTCAATTGTTCCTACCCTCTTGTTGTTCATTATGTGGACTTAAATATTTTGGTTTTTAACATTTGATTATGATCTTGTCATCAACTTCTAATGCGCTACTCACTACTGTATATTTATGCAGTTCATGGATTTCATCTCTTGTTCATATAGGCTAGCCTATTTAGAGCACAAGATCGAGATAATTACTTCTCTAGCATAAGCATTGTTGTCGTTGGATTGAAAAGTTTATTTCAAACTGTTTACTGTAGTGGCATGGGTCAAACTTAAAGCATTTATTAGGGAAGTGACTACTACTAGGGATACACCAGTCCTGATGCAATTCTGAATTCAAATAAAAGGGAAAGGTCAGTTTGTCATTCAAACTGTGTGGATCGTAATAGTAATAGTATAGTGTAATGGTTATGTGCTATGCTTTCTGCGCCTATGGTTTTGGGTTCGAATCTCACCTTGCCTACTTTTGTTTTGTTTTTTTTCTTTACTTTTTTTCAGGCTTACGTTTTATGTTTATGGGTTAGTGTTAGGTTAGGGATAGGATAGTGTTAGGTTAAGGTTAGTAGGTTAGCGTTAGGTTAGCTTAGCTTAGGGTTAGGTTAGCTTATCTTAGCATTAGGTAATGAGGTTAGGTTTAGCTTAGCTTGCGGTTAGGTTAGCGTTAATTATATTAGGTTAGTGTTAGGTTAGGGCTACGGTTAGGGTTAAAGTAAGGTTGGGTTAGATTTAGGGTTTATCTTTTACATTTACTTCGTTTCGACCAAGCCTACTGCACTCCCGTCATGTGTAACTATTATTACATCACAGGTGGTGTATTAGTAAGTTTTTTTCTTTCAAGATCCACAGGCTTATCTATTATAGCCATTAGGCCTATCTTTATTAATCCACCACCTGCAATAAGACACTCAGTTAACTATGATAAATAGATACGCTTGAACGTTTTAATCGTCGTAGAAGAATGAAAGCAGAAAGCAGGCAGATTCCTCAGAAGCTTGCCGCAAGGCTAAAGTTTGTTATTTTCTGATTTGGTGTTAACTAACGTTTGACCCAACATAATGTATATAACTGAAACACAATTATCAATCGTATACATGACAATCATGTACAAAACATAGTCACAGATGATGGGCATTTGGCCAAGCAATGGGTGAAGAGTTGAGGTATGTACAGATGAACAGTTGAGGCATGTACATAGGTAAGAGAACTAAACAACAACAGAGGCTATGAAGCAGAGAGCAATGCAGTAACCACAGCATTACAGAACAAAGGCATGTACCAGAGGCAAAAAACAATGTTTATCCACGCAAATCGTGAAGAAGCAATACAATAACCTTGGACCATGATGGAGTATCACGTATCACAGTTGCATGTATGTCCCACAGGGCACATATCGATATCATTGCCAAATGAGGTTGAAGAGGCAAAGGTAGAAACATACTATAAAAGTCGGCACTATGCTTTGTTTCATGGTAACGTAAATAAACCACCTATACATGAAGGTTACATGGTCACTTTTGTTAAACAACCAAATTTTCACTCCTTGAACATCTGCGAAGATAAATGGTACAATCAGCTTGACACACAAATTAATATTCAGAGCATGATCCTCCCCCACGTGAGAATAATTTTCTTGTTTTGCTCCTGCACTGACCGTTGATATGTTTTGATTATCGCAGCATGCGTGCTAGAGTTTTGGTTCTCGTCAATCACAGCATTTCAAATGTGCCTGCTGAGGTTTGGTTGGCATCATTACTAAATGTTAGCTTACCTTACGCATTCTGCAGTTACGCTGATTCACAGACGTTTTGTTTCAAGCTAAATTGGAAGCACCGTTTGACAGTAGTTGCATTATTTCGAGAACGAAGTATTCCATTATGAAAATATTTATAGCTTGCGTTGAGTTTTATAAAGTTCATGCTTTTGAACTTTTGCAGTAAATTTTTGAAGTTGCAGTGAATACTTTCAGTTGAGTAAGAAGAAAATTCTATTTTTTTCAAGTTTGATGGTTGCAATTGATGTTGTGCTATGTTACACTACGGTCTTGAGGTTGTTTGCTTTCTCTGACCATGCTTTAGCCTTTCAATGTTGCACCTGACAGCATTGCTTGCAGATGTAAGGACTGATGATGCATAGTCTTACGTGAAATCGATTTCCTATTAAAATTTGTGATTGATTCTTTGCTGATTTCATGTGTGGAGTGAAGTTACTTGAATACATATTACAAAAGATGTATACAATAAGTGTTGGTCACATGAAAAACAAAATGATGTTAGTTGATGAGTGGAGCAAATAGTTTAGAAACGATAACTTTCCATTCATAATGCTACGGGCATAACATAGGTCCGCCTATCACACGTGTAGTGTTGGAGTCGTGATACTGACATATATTTTCTACAATTCAGCTGTAATGGAATATGGGCCTAGGTATTAGATTGAAGTGAATGTCCATGAGATCCTGGAGATGAACCATCATTCCGTTTGCCCTAAAAATATTGTAGCAAAAGTGCTCCTTAAAAGTGCAGATCTGAGCTTTGTTCAAATGTAGGTAATGACAGATGCATATGGGTCCCTGCATTTTTCAGCCAGTCGTTTGTTGACTTCGGCACATTCTGGTGCAATCCTTCCACTTGTGAAAGCAATGGCATTGAATGAATACTTAACACTTTGGCATCCGGCTGCTTTTGGAGACTTTTGGAAAAAAAGAACGCCCTAACGCACGTGGCTTTGCATGGGAATATCTTCGCTCCTGTTCAGGTTATGGACCTGGTCGAAGCATCAAAAGACACGGCAAGTCTTCTAGTCTGCACTCTAAAAAATTTTTTTTGCTTGGGGGTTGTGGGTTTTTTGTGAGTGACGTCATAAGTGGAAGACTTTTAGGCCACCTTGGCCCACTTTGCCTGTCCCTGGGCGCCAACTGTTAGGTGGTAGTATTTCGCAGAAGTTTTTACTGGAAACTAGGCTACAATCTGCGTCTTTTGATACTTTGGATGACCTGCTGGGGTTTCGNGTTCAAAAGTGATGATGTAAGTTAGTAAAAATATTTGACTAATTGGTTAATTAATTAATTTGTTTATTTTAGATCATAACTTTTGAACCAGAAACGCTAGAAAGTCAATCAAAGGCTTAAAAGACTTGGACTCGAGCCTAGTTTCCAGTGAAAACTTCAGCGAAACACTTTGGCCTAGCGGTTGGGCCTTAGGGTAGGCAACATGAGCCAAAATGACCCCAAAACTACATCACTTGTGACGCCAGTCACAAAAAATCTGCACCCCCAACCAAAAAATTTTTTTCGATTGCAATCTACTAGACTGGCTGATCCGTTTGAGCCTTTGAACAGCTCTCTAGCGCAATCGGCAGAGGAGCTAGGGTGTTGGTAAGACAACTGAAAACTGCTGTTTTTTAGGCCGAAATCGAAGTACGAATATATCGTACGCCAGCTCTCAAAGTGTTAAATGTCAAGCACTCCGGCTGTGTTGATCCTTTTTTTCTTTGTCAAGCTGTTGGTAGATCTGTGAAAGGGACTTTCTGTCATGGGGAAAGCAGTTGTCAAAGAATGTTTTCTCACAGAAATATCCAACCATGCATTGTCAGCTGTATTGCCTTTTCTTTCAAATTCATTTTCAGTGATTGGCAATAGGCATGGGTATTTAGGAATAGGAGTCGGATCCTAAACTATCCGAATCCAAAATGCTAATTTAAACTAGGTAATTGGATTCAGTTCAGATCTTCCACAACATCAGTGGTGTACTTGGTTCCACCACATGAAAGTTAATGTGCACAAACAGACATTTTTTCATGTCCATTCATGTGAGTTTTTGTCTCGCACCACGTTAAAACAAGTGTACTACTGCGCATGCATAAACATTTTTTCAGTCCATTCACATGCATTTTTCTTTTGCACTACGTGCAAACAGCACCAAGTATGCACACGCAGACATGTTTTCAATCCACTCCCTGCGTGTTCCTCTTGCACCATGTGAGCAAGTGAAAACTTAGCACTATTGTGCATACACTGACATTTTGCAGTTTACCACATAGGCTTTTTTGAGACATTGACATGCGCAGTGATTTCTGCAGTTACTTAACTGAATGCATGTATTGTAGGTTGTTGTGTGCATTGTTTTGTGCATGTTTAAAAATCAGTTGTAGTTGTTTTGTTAATGTGTCAGCTAGAAATGTGCCTGGAGAAAGGAAAGCTGCAAATGAGCAGTTGCTTTTGCTTGCACAAATTGCTTGAAAAAATCTTTGTATAGCTTGTCACATCAGCTTCTAAAGAGCTTTTTCCAGCGCATAATTAACTACCACCAAGTTGCGATCATGGTTAAACTGCAGACGTTTAGAAAACCTTAATGTTGTGCAATACATCAGCGGCACATCACTTCACCTTCATTACAGGCATCCTCGTGCCGTAGGTACTCAGCAGTAACACTGATCAAATATTAGACACTGCCACTGCAGTTTTCTAATGCGGGTGTTTTGGAACAGGTAACATCATATCCCTTGTTGTATACGATTATTATGAAACAATCATATCACTCCACATGCGTGCTATCTGACACCTTCGGTATCTGCAGCTTGACAATAATCCAAACATGGAGATTTCATGAACTGTGTGATATAAAAATGCTTGTAGATGTTCCAAAAATCCCTTGCTCCTGATACAGTATTTTTAATTATGAAATCCTTTGTGATTTAGCAAACCAACAGTCATCAGTTGAAACATAAATTCAAAGTTGTTGCAGCCTGTGCATTGCATGTTATTCTTAAACGTACACACTGTGTGTGTGATATAATAATTGCCCGTATTAGTTGTGGAACTTGCGGCCATTATTTTTCTGCTTGTTGTGGGCTATACACTGCAGTTGGGAACACGTTTGTATCTCAGATCGGCCATGTATGAAAATTTGCTGAACTGTGGAATATAGAAATGCCTCAAGAAGTTCTAAAAATCCCTTGGTTCTGATCCAGCTGGCCGCTGCGCACAAAGACTTAACTGATTTGTTGGCCTGTGGTGTCATGAAGCTTTTGTAATCCCAAAGGCGTTCATTATATATGATTTGGTTGAGGCATTCACCAAATGAATCTTATTGATGTGAAAAAACGAAGTGTGAAATCAAACAAGTAACGTAGTTGAAACAGTGTATTGTCTGCAGCGGAATGTATGGCATATATCTGCAAACTGAAGTGAACTGTGCTCAGTGCCTTGGAAAATAAACTAAAATTTGAAGTTGGTGTACAGTGAAGGGGCACATCTTTTTGTTCTGTAGAGAATTTAACACATCTGGTGTAAAGGTGTTAAACATAGCCGCCTGCATCCGGTAGTTACCCAATGCCACAAAATTAATTTTAAAAGTGCTACTTTTGTGACAAAGCTTTGCACCTGCAGGAACGAGACACAACTAGACAGCGTCAAATACAATGTGCTGAAGCCTGGAAGTTGAATGTGCGTTTTTGATTTTAGCACGTCAGTGGAATCATTTTAGCAACAGTTACTGTGGATAGGTAGCACTCAGGTTTCACACCATCTGAGCAGTGTGCTTTTACACTCCTTCAAAGTTAATTATGCGATTAAGCGAATTAAGTTTGCAAATGAAAAGAACATTTCCATTCGAATGTCTGGTTTATACAAATAACTGTTATGCAATTAACTGTATTTTTTTCTTATATGGGTAATTTCGGTTTGGGATTTGGAATCCTATGCGATAAAGCGGTTAAGTGTTTAACTGGTATGAAATTAGCTTAAGTCGTTTGTAGTTGCGCTAGGCCACCTGCCAAGTTTGATTGAGTCTAAGGACACTTATAGCCTAGAAAAATAAGTTTTATTCTAAAAAGTATTGTCAAAGTCTGGCCTTTCCTGGCATAACCAATTTTCCCCTAGCAACAATGCACCACTGCATTAAAATTAAAAAAATTGTTGTTCAATGTTGCGAAAATGTAACGTTTGCATGATAAAATGATAAATTGTTGATTTCCAATGCCGGATTAGAGAAAGTGCACTGTGTGGGCCTCTTTGGGTTTTGAGTGAAGGACATTTTTTAAAAGTGATTTTCAGGTGCAATGCATTGCAAGAAAAAACAAAATAGGATTTGGTATTCTGGATTCGGTTTAGCTATTCTTGAATATGAAATTTTCTGAAATGTCCACCCTAATTGGCAGAAGGGTAGGTTCTATTTGAACATCTCCACAGACCTCTCTTATTTATCTGTTCTTCAGAGCTACTCACTGAGTTATGCCTATGCCTCAGTGAAGTGTAGCCACCCAGTTTGCAGATGAGGCTTTGATACACTGAGTTTTTCTCTCCACAAGCACAGTGAGTCGGTCTGCCTTTCACCTTCCATCCATATCTCATGCAGATGGTATCCATTAATTCTTGTTTGCATAGTGCATACTCAATAGCTTTTATTGGCATTGCTGAGAGCCAAGAAGTTGTTCCTTTTTTCATTGCCCTTTTTGTGTGTTTTGTGCCTGAGGAGCCAGGTCCACAAGTAGTTGATCACAGTGATTGCAGTATGTTGTGTCCTTCAGTTATCATATTCTGCTTTTCAATCAATATAAACAAATGAACAGAGAGTTATACATGACATACCATCATAAGCAATGAACTACAAAGTTGAAACTAACAAATAAGGAGAATTATGGCAAACATGAACAAAATAATGAAGACATTTCAATTCAACAACATACATAACAGAAAGACAAATTTTAAATTGTATACATAACAATCATTTACATAACACAGTCACAGATGATGGTGGGCAAGCAATGTGTGAAGAGCTAAGGTATGAACAGATAAAGGGGTGAGGCATGCACATACACATGAGAGAAGTAAGCAAATTTATTGGAAACTAGGCTAGAATCCGAGTCTTTTGAGCCTTTGGTCAGCTTTCTAACGTTTCTGGATCAAAAGTTACGGCCTAAAAACAACAAATTATATAATTGGTGGATTAATTAATTGTTTTTGGGCTGTAACTTTTGAACCTAGAACCCTAAAATGTCAATCAAAGGCTCAAGCGACTAGGATTCTAGCCTAGTTTCCAATGAATACTTGAGCGAAATACTTCCATCTAGAGGTTAGGGCCCAGGGCCAGGTAACCTGAGCCAAAATAGCCAAAAACCTACCCCACTTCTGATGTCACTCACAAAAACCCAAAACCAAACATTTTTTTCATTGTAAACTCGAGGACTTAGCGAATCTTTGGAGGCTTTGAACAGCTTTCTAGCATAATTGCCTGGCAAGTTATGCAGTTGCTAACACACGCTAGAAATCAAGGATAATACAAACTGTTCTGGCAGTCAAAGTGTTAACTTTCAGATGACCTGTTTACTTTACCTAAAGGCTGTGAGCAGACCCATATGATACTGCCAACTATCTGCCATTTAGAAACACTTTTTTCTACTGGTTATGTTTAATTTTTGGCACTGGCTAGGTTTCCAACTAGCCTACATACAGATACACTAATTCAGCTGTTAGGTAGCCCAGGGATTGGCAAACTTTTTTGCATTGCAGACCAGTTTCAGCCTGGTGTTATTTTGTAGACTAGCCTTAAATAAAGTAATGAATGTTTGGCACATGCAAATTTATTACAACTCATAAATCATCATGGCACTGATTCAGTGAGAGATCTGGGCTTGCTTTGTCACATAAGATGCTCCGACCTGTAGGGATTATGTTAGTCAATGCAGTGTATTCCTTTGTCAGTTGTTCCTGTAACTTTTGGACAAGTTGGCCAAAGTTCCACGCAACACGTTAAAAATTTCATCATGGACTTGCACCAGGCCATGGCCCAAATTTTGCCAACCCTTGAGGTAGCTGACTACACTAAGCAAGGCAGAAAGTTATGTCACTGACCATGATCATGACATGTGACTCAGGGCATAGCTCAATGTTACTTGTGCTTAGATCTCAAGGTTTTAGTGGCACCCTTATACTTCTACGCTTTTCGCTTAAAAAACAAAAAATTCAACTCAAACGAAAAAAATGCGACAATTGGGACTTTCACAAGCATAGTTCAAGTGATCCAAGAATACTGAAAAGCCTAAATGTAACTTTTCATAACATATGTTTAAACGTTTAATACAGGGTTCTCACGTGGTATTGAAAGTATTGAATTGTAAAATCAGTTTTCAAGATCTTGAAAAAGTATTTGAATTTGTCCAAAGTGTGCATAAAGTATTGAAAAAGTGTGAAAATTCTAAATTCAACCATTTGTTTATTCAAATTTGCCATCTCAGTGCATTTACTTCTGAAGTGCATGTTACTAAGATGGTAAACATACTGTAGTCAACAATCCTGCATTGAGACGTACCTTACTTTGATATTTTGATGCTGAACACAATACTGGAAAGGCAAATCCTCTGTTTCCAATCTTCAGCATTGCCACTTGAACCCCGAAGTACCAGCTTGAAGGCTCGATGTTGTGCCACTACATCAGCTAAGCATGTTTTTAAGTGTGAGCAAAGTATCTCTGAAAGATGAAAATTGATATTAAGATGTGTCTGTAGATTGCTAGCTGGGATAAGAATTTGCAAATACACTTTTGATCAGTTTTGTGACAATTTGTTGTTATTTGTGATCAGGGCAATGATGGCTTAGAATTATGAGAAACATAAATATTACAGAGCCTGTGATGTGTATTTATGTGCAGTCATGCTGCTTCTCATGTTAATTCTGACGATTACTGGTTCCATTGCAACAAGCACCAGCAACAAGTATGGTAAGTTAAACTGTTCATACCTGGCAGTGCATATGGCTGTGTATTTGCGGTAATAATGCATATGCTACTTTTTGACCAGGTGGCTGAAGGAAATTGTTTTGCCATGACAAGTTGTGTTGCTTATAAATATATGTAGGTCTCATACATAATCAATTTGAGTATATTTTCCAAAGTGCTGCATACCTGGTATGCTCTGCACACTACTGTGTATGTATGAGATGATGAATGATTTTTACTTGTATTTCTAGGTTGTCTGAAGCATCCTGGTTCATGTGCAAAACCAAGTTACTGCCACGATGGTAGGTTATGACATGTATTGATATTTTCAAATTATTGAACTGTCATTTCTGTGTGCATCGTATTCAAAAACTGAACTGAAAGCAGAATGGTCTGGTGCAGTGTTTTGAAACAAACTGCCCAATGAGCTCAGTTTTTGCAGCTGAACCATTTCTAATTCTTGCATTGTAACATTTGACATTAATCTACCGTATTTTACAGGCCATCAGGCACACTGAATTATGAGGTGCACTTTCAATTTGTTAATGCTAGCTGTTCTGTTTTCATACATAAAGCGCACCAGATTATAAGGTGCAAAATATTGGATTACATGCGTGAGAGTTTAATCTGTTACACATGCCTAATCTGCTAGACCAGGGGTTCTCAAAGTTTTGGTATTATGGAGCCCATGAAGAGATTGACCATAATTTACGGAGCCCCACAATAAATTTCTAAAAATAAAAACATAAGTAAACGAATAGCTCGCGGAGCCCCAAGGTTTCTCTCGCGGAGCCCTGGGGCTCCGTACGGAACACTTTGAGAACCTATGTGCTAGACATGAACAGAATAAACTAAAAGCTGTGCAAACGTTTGATTTGGTGTATGCCAATGTAGTCAAGAGCATTGCGGAATAATACATAGCTTTGTGCGTAGCAGCCTCACAGAATAATATGATTTGTGCTTCAACATTAAGGTATGTGCTACCTACTCATGAAACCACATTCACAGCTCTTTGCAATTGTTGGTTTGGTTTGTAACACGGTGGTGTGTTTACAAAAAAATCGTAACTGGCAAATGAATAGATAGCACCGTTTACCGCATTAAATTGGTCCTAAGTGAAAAAGCACAACCAGACTTATACATTAAGCCCACTGCATTATGAGGTGCACTTTTGATTTTTGAAAAAGTTTAAAGATTTTGAGTGTGCCTTGTGGTCTGAAAAAACAGTAAACCAGGTGTCTAAAACTTAAATTTCTTCCTTGGGGCAAATGAGGACTTACAAAGTAACAAGTTTTTCTGACAAGCTACTGTACGTCTGCCATGGACAAGTTCTACATAAAGAAGTTGCTTTGGAATGCGGTTGTTTGGCATCAGGTGGATGTGACCTCCCCATCTGATTTGTGCCTTGTGCACTAGAGTGTAAATACGGAGTGCATTTGCTTGGCACAAACTTCCATGTCTGGTATACTGTCTTGTCATAGTATCTAAAGCAGCTTGCATAGGCAGGAGAGGTGGAGGTGATTGAGTCATGTCTTCTGTACATGGTCCAGGTCCCTCTGTAGAGAAGGTGGTCAAGAAAATGGTCTTGCAGACCTTTAGCCTCTTGTGGATAGCTGTATCCCACACCTGGCCCCAGTCAACCAAACAGTGCATGTTTTAGAGCAGTGGTTTTTAACACCTTTGGCGCTGGTGTACGAAATATTCATACTTAGAAATCACACATTGAATACATACTTTTTGCGCCATTTTCCTGTCACTTTTCAACACCATAACTTGCCAGGGAATTGTGCTGGAGAGCTGTTCAAACCCTCAAAAGATGCAACAAGTCGTCTGACCTAAAATCACCAAAATGATTTAATCAATCCCCAAGGGAATCAATTAACTATCAAATTTTTGTTGTTTTCAGACATTTTTGAACCAGGAATCTTATAAAGCCCGTCAAAGGCTTAAAAGACTCGGATTGTAGCCTAGTTTCCAAAAAAACTTGAGTCAAAAAATTCCATCTAGCGGCTGGGGGCCAGGGCCAGGTAACGTGGGCCAAAATGGCCAAAAACCACCTTTCTGCCAAAATGGCCAAGCCCCCCCAAATGAAATAGTAATTCAATAACTAACACATTTTCATTGTAATGAATATAATGATACAATAAATCTACAGATTGCAATGAATATAATGATACAATAAATTTACGAAGTAGGCCTACACCAACAATTAAACATAGTCACTGGCACTTTTGTTGTTTTTTTCAATGATCATGCTTTCGCGTCATAGTTTAAGGCTGTTTGTTTGAGATAGCCACTTGCATGTCATCACCGGGCCCTAAAAGATTCCTGGCCTTAGCTTTGATCTGCAGGAGAGAAACCAGGTGGGTTGGGTTTTGGTCTTTTCCCTGGTCTTTACTGCTCGCTGTGTCGCTCTCCATTTATTATTTGCTGTTATCCATTTCAATCACAAATTTCATGAGCAATCTCAAGCATGCCTTCATCATTGAGCTGCTCTGGACCCAGTTTTGTCGCCATGGGAGGCTTTGGTGCGGTTAACCCTCCAAATTGAAATATGAAATACTATCAGTGGAGTTTTTGTCAATTTTCAGAATGTCAAGTCCCGCTGCACAAACGTAAGCCCCTCTACTGAAGACTTTCTGGACTGTTCATTGAAACATATATGAGAGCATTCAGAGTTGCATCAAACAGCCGGTTTCGTTGCTTGGTTTTAACACGGCACAGAGTTGAAAATCTTCGCTCTGGCCAGGCTGTGGCAAGTGGAATGGACAGTGCAATGCAGCAATATCGGTTGTCTCGTCGACCATACTAGCCCAGCATGGGCTCTGCTTGACATCAGAAACAATGCGATTACTAAAATGTTCCCAGATCAGCAAAATAAACTCGGTTACTGCCACAGAACTGTTATGGTGGAGGTTGCAAAGCTGACCATTATGACCAATGCGGTCCATCAAGGTTTTCAAGGAAGCTATTTTTCGATGCACTGTCTCTTTTTTCAAAACCCAGTAAGTCAGATGTACGCGCTCAGCTACCATGTTAACTTTATCTGAAATGCAATCCTGATGAATAACATGAAATGGTGAAATGCGTTGAGTTTTTTCTGGGCTATTGGCTTTTTGGAGTTAATCAGAGATGAGATGGTTATCCAGGCGGCATGGGCGTGGAGACCTGGCAGGCTCCGAAGTGTAGATTTTACCATTCTTTCCTTGGCTGGTGGTGACTGCTGGATGCTTTGAGCATACAAAACATGTCATTCAGCATGCAGAGTGAACACATTCATTTGTGGGGATTCATCGAAACCTTTCAGTTTAACCCATGATTGAAAATCTGATTGCTAGATGCTTATGATTGACTGTTAGCTGAAACTAACGAAGCTTTAGAGATTCTAACAGTTGAATTCTGTACTTCCTGCACAACAGAATCAATAAAACGTTTGCATTCACTGCTGCTGACGTTTGCACTTTCTGGCTGGCTAACAACAAGAAATTTTTGTTTAGGCTTACTACAAAAATACTGCTTTATTCTTGGATGGCTAACTTTACGTTTTTGCTGTGACACTATCTTCTGAAATTACCCGCACAAGAATGGATTTGCTGAATTTACAGCTCCTGGTTTGGTCTCCAATGCAGCGGTATTCAAATGGGTGTGTGGTAGATCTATGTGTATACTGAATCATTCACTTTTCTAGAGTATACCATTTAAAAATGGTATGCCAAGCACGTAGATGAAACTCAAATAGCATGGCCAACTGCCTGAGTTCCAGAATTGTTGACTATTTTTACTTAACTACAATGAGTGGCATGGCAATATTTCAAATACTGGAGTAATTTTTGAAGTGGTCACCCCTTTGTTTGCTTTTCATTTCATACTCAATGTCTATAAATACTGGCATTGTTTGTCAAGGAGGTGGGAGAGATTGTGAGATGTGGTGTTGGAAGTTTGAACTAGGCTTAGTTTTCAAAATTTTATGTTATGCTGAAACGAGCACTGCTCACTTGTAACTTCCTTCATGAATCACCAACAGAAGTTATGCAGAGTTGAGATGGGAATGTTGGTTTGATGATGACTTGACCTAGATCAGTGTTTCTCAAAGTGGGTGGAATCGCCCCCTTGGGGAGATTTTGATGGGCAAGGGGGTGGAAACACCAAAGGGGGCGATTGGGGGGCAAAAAACGTCAATGGGGCGAAAATGCTCAATTACTAATCGATCATTGAGTGATCTTCAGTATCCTACTATTAGGCTATGACTTGTTAAATTACTTCAAATTTTGATTTATAATCATTGGAGGTTGTTGCTAAAGCAATTTATCTGTTGAATTTTTACTCTGGATCGTCTATGTGCCCCGCTGCAGTGTAAATTATTTCAGGGTTGCAGAGACCGTCGTAAAAATGTCATTTCTCTTAGTTTTGTGCACTTGATTTAATTCATTTTTCATTCAACTTGATGCACACAAAGACAATTAAAATATTAATGTGTGGAAACGAACAGAGCCGTGGTAAAAATGTCACAGCTACGATTCCGGAGCTTTTCTTTTCGTGAACATTGCTCCAGCTCCGGAGCTCTTGGTTTTCATGAGTGTGGTTCCGTAGTTCTCTTTTTTCATGGCTCAGGCCCAGCTCCGGCCTCTGTTCGTTTCCACGCATTAATATTTTGTTTGTCTTGGTGTGCATGAAGTTGAAGGAAAAATGAATTAAATCAAGTGCACAAAACTAAGAGATTATACCAAACTTTTTGAGTAATTTAATCAAGTAGTTTTTTACAAGCAACGCTCCTGCCATGAGAAAATCAGCGAGAAAAAAACAATCACAGGTTCAGACGATTCAGAGAACAGCTACTGCACTAGCAGAAAAGTAACTCAAGGTAATGGTAACGTAAACAATTTCTGCAAAGGCAGTCGCTGGTTTTGCCGTCAACCTGGGACCTTTTGTTATTTCTTACGACCAGAATCAAGAAAATAGCTGTTTGGAAAACTACATTTGTGTCCAAGCATTTAAACACAGACCAGTCCCAATTGAACATGTGTTTTGCACTTGTTGCATGCTTTGCCTGTTGCAGTCTTGGCGATTCCAGCTAACAGCGCTGCCGGGGCATACAATGAAAAGAGCGCAAAACACGTAGTTGATTCTCGTGTGTTCTTTCAAACATGCACACGTTGGCATTAGCACAGATGCGAAGATGTGTTTAAAAGCCCTTTGTTGAAAGAAATAGTATGACCTCTAGCAAGAAATTCACATTTGACTTTCTAAAAATAGCTGAAAACTTCTGATTTTTTATCTTTTGCACTCATAATTGGCAGTGATGAATCGCAAAGTAAAGCACAATTTAACCTGCAAAGCTTAGGACAAAATAAGACTGATGGTTACCATGTTGAAAGCATAGATTGTTTCCACAGACGAAAACTTCAGGAAAGATCCACATTTATTTACATTAAGTTTTGTACCCCCCTGATAATGTACTGCTGTGCTATGCAAAGCTAGTTCGCAACCAATATATTTATAACTTTCATGTTATGCTGCTGCTCGTAAGCGTAATTTTTCCTAGTCAACTTCGCCAGTCTAGTACACCTTGCCAGTAAGCCTAATGGTTTCTAATTAAAATCCCTACTTTGCAATGGCATGCCGTGCATTTCACGCTTAAATCTGCAATGGTATCAAATCTTCATCATACTCCCTGCCAACAGCATGACTACACAGCTACAAAAGCTGTGGATATTTTATTACATACCTACTCGTTATAGCTCAGTTCTTTTTAGATCGCTACACTACTACAGACCCGGTTTGATCATTCTAAC
>JGI24159J19872_10006289_pt1 | contig 15453 bp, 19 predicted proteins | sample Ectturendosymbi4_FD_19872 | JGI IMG/M metagenome (IMG submission 19872) | reverse complement strand
GGTTGGATCTAAGATGGTGACGCTAGGAATCGATATTAAAGTCGCTAACCTTTTACCGCTTTGTAGTTGTGGTTTACGCTTTACCACGCAGATTTGAAGTCAGTAAATTTCATGAGCGATCCGGTGTTCTGTAGAAATTTTTGATGGAAAAGCACAACTTTGTTGACTCTGAGTCATGTATAAATAATTCGATGTGTTGGTGGCAGGTATTGTATTGTCTTTGTGCGATTCCGTTTTTGTAAAAGTGAAATACAAGTACAGTGTGTGTTAAATATACAGGGTAGAAAACCTCTTAATGATCGTTGGTTCTTCACAGCAGTGCTTCTGTCGTTGCACTTTGACCTCGGTGCTGAGGCTACTGTATGGGAAGTCTGTCCCTGTACTAATCCATAGATTATTTTTGAGTCTACGGAAAATGAACCTTTATTGAGCTTTTTGATTATGGTTTTCGCCCTAATCTTTTAAAGTTGCGTTTCGCATTTGCAGTGTCGGTACTCCAGGATCATACAGCAATCCCACTTACAGAGTCCAGGCTTCTCACCATGGGCAATTTGTATCAAGCCAACCTGTGCAACAGCAACAGGCGTTTGTTACATACGGCGTAAGGGTGAGTTTATTGCTGGTGATAGATACCCCACAATTCTGTCATAACGTACGTATTCTTCATCTCTCGCAGTTGGGTAGTTTCAGTACAACTACCACGAATTGGTTTTCATCTGTAACACCCCGACGGTTTTTACTGGATTTCTTTAGAAATGTAGCAATAAGCTTTCGCATTGCAGAAATCCGCGAAAAATCCAATGGCATCCTATTTAGCTTGTCCGGGTTAGTTGCAAATACGTTCATACATCTGCTTGTTGTTCATTGGTGCCAGACAAAGAAAAAGCGGTTAAGGTTCTGTTGATTTTTGTAACAGTTTTTTTTTGCGAAAATTGAAATGCAACTTCGTTTAAATGTCTGTTGCTGACGTTGTATTTTTACACCCAAGCGTATTTTGTTTCGTCATAGTCAGCTGGATCAGCACCGAGTCAGTCGTATCAAAGTAGTTACACATATGGATCCACTCACGCATCACCTCAGCAGGTATGCTGTGTGACCGTTTGGTAAGCGGGCAGTCATTTATTTGCTGTGCGGAGAGTGTAGCAAATTTTTTCTTAAGCTATTTTTGAACGTGTTCGCACGCTCCAGCAAATTGTTGTTCAAGAAGTGATGTTCAGAATGTTTGATTGTTTAGCCTAGTAGAGTTGGCACTCGCAGGCTAGAAAATATTTAATTTTTTGCAGTGTTGGTATTTTCAGATGTCTACGGTAATGATATTAAGCAATTTTTCCACGCATGTTCCCTTCTAGATATAAAGGCAGCCATTAAAATATGTAACATCAACCTCTCTTTACAGTGATCCAGTTTTTAAAAACGACTTTAAGCAAGATTAAAACCAATATGTATTTTGCTTTTGCTAATCAGTCCAGTTGTGTTGCGTTTTGGAAGAGATTGATGAACGGTTAAAATTTTGTGAACGACGTGTGAGCAGCAAAGGCACACAGTTTTAAATTGCATTTTCCTATTTTGTTGGTTTCAGACCGCTTACAACAAGCCTGCTTCTCAAAACCAGCAATTCTACCAAGCTTCCACAACATCAAGTGCTTGGGGATCACCAAGTAATGAATTAGTGGCCCGTTTTCTGCAACGTTCAGTGACATGCTGCCTACAAAATAAAATGCTGTGGAAGAGCAACTGCATATAAGATTATTATTGGAGTTATTGGTCTAATAGTGTCATTGTTAAGAGTCGCAACGTTAACAGTCAGTTTAATTCAAACAATTCTGATGTATCAATTGCCATCTTGACCTTCCAGAAAAACTCTGTACGTGTTCTGTGTCATGGGTTCTCTCTATTAAGTCGTATGTTCATAGTTCCCTTCGTGACAACGTTACCGGATGAACTGCATCGTAGAAACGAAATACATGTATTTCCCGCTGAGCTGTTTAGTAAATTGTGACTTCTTATTAAGCATGCTTTTCAGGCGGGTTTAGATAACCTGTCTATTTTAGATGTTAGGCATTGCAAATCAGTGGCGGATCCAGGGGGAAGTTGGAGGCACCCGGAAACATGATTGTCTTTTTAATTTTTTTTTGGAGTCCTATCATTTGAGTTGTTCGTGTAATAGGAGCCATTCTGCTTCTAACTAGGTTGGGAATGCGTTTTGTACATTTGTAAAAATCTTGCCAGTGGTAGCCAAAAATGTTAAACACAAGCGTGCAGCATTCTTTAGTGCATATGTTGTATGCAAAGAGTTGGAATAGTAATATTCAAGTCAGACTCATGGTTCATATCACAAGTGTAATCGAATAACACATAAATGGTTGGTCAGCGAATTACAGATCAGGTGTTAGATGATAACACAGAGGTGCCAATCAGATCCCCATCTGATTGGACCAGCTTCAAAAATGTAGTGGGTTTTATGATATGAGGGGCTTTTAAACTGGGGCGACTCCTTGAAAGACCATATTTTGACTAGCAAAAATAGACAGTTTGTTGGCCTAGGAAAAGTAACCACTTTTGTGTGATGCCCAACAATTGTCACCACCTGAGAATAACCGGTGTTAAAAGCAAGTGAAGCCGTCATTGGGCCCCCACCTATTTGACTTTTCCCCAAACGCCTGGCCTGTAATCCGCCACTGTTGCAAATAGCATTAAAAAGGTTTGGGTGATTTTGCATATAGCTTTTATCTACAGTTCAAAATGAAGGGTTTCGTGAGCTTACTGGACAAATACTTTTGAGACACTTTCGTCCAAATTGCTGAAATGCCGCCAGACATCAAAGTATAACAACAGTAAGCGTTAACTGCTGGAAGTTTGTTGTTTCAATCTGATAGTGTTCTAGAAACAAGAGAGTAACTGAGATTTTGGTAAACGCGCAAAACTGCGTTCTTAATAGATGAAGATAATAATTGTACTTTTCAGACATAGCAGTGAAAGCACACCAACCTCAGTCTGCGCGGACGTCTTTGTTCGCCGGCAGTAGTGCTTCTAGCTATGGCCAACAGCCTTCGGCCACCTTGGTGAGAAGTTTTATCTCAACTATTTTTACATATTCACTGTGAATAAAAAATTGCTTAAATTGCTCGACTTTCTTGCAAATGATATTTAATTAGTAACCCATTTGTATTCGAACTCGTTTTAGCCAGCAATGGTTTGTTCAGGTTTTCAGCACTTACGGTGCCACAACTATCAATTGTCAATCTATTTGTAAAAACCAAGTGTCGCTTGGGTGAGTTGAGACCCATATGCTGACCATGCCTCCCCTCTATAACACTAGACACCTAAAGTCGTTAAAAAACAGTTTGTTTGCTGTATTTCTCTGCAGTTTTAACTGATAACCGTCACCGAATTAATGCCATGGTCGCGTTTCCAAAATGGAAAAGCAGACCGTTGATGGAAACCACGTGATCGCAGTGCCAGCGTTGCCCATCATATGCTGTGTGTGCCTTTCTTCGGAAAGGAACCTGTAGGCTTAACCTTGGTATTGTTTTTCGGCAGCAGATAAATGCGTCTGGTGGAGGATCGCATGTTGTGCAAGGATCCTCATCTATAAATTTTGCCGCTCCGAAAGCGGTAAGCCACCTGTATCTAACCGTTGTTCTTCATGGAAAGATAAAATCGTATGTGCAAGCTTTCACTGCAGCGCTCTCGCTGCTTTCATTAATTTCTTTGCTGCGTTTGGTAAACCGCTGAAGGTGTTGATCGCGGAAGATTTTCGCATTCGCTGATGTTGTTGGACGCCTCTTGCGTTTTTGCGTATAAACAAGGTTCAGTCATGTTCTTTTTTGCTTGATGCGTTTTCAGTCTGCTGCCGGAAATAAACATTACGGACAGGAGCAGAGGTCAAGCATTTCGAACTATGAGAAGGCTTTGATTAGTGCTGCCAACTCCATTTACCAGCAGCAACGCAAAGATGGTGGTGGTGGTGGCGGTGGTGGTGGCGGTAATGGTGCCAGCGGTATCAGTGGACCTGACACATACCACAAAACGATGCCCTACTGGAAGCAGAAGCGTTTGCAAATGCAAGCAAGCAGAGATCCGAACAAACCAATCATAGTAAGACACAGTTCCTTTTCAGACGTTTGCTAAGCCGTCAAGAAAATGCGAAAACGTTTCGGAGTGTGACAAGGCGTTTTAAATGCGTTTCTTTTTACTGTGTTTTATGCATTTAGTTCCCTTCAATAATTTGCCTCTGATCAAGTTGAAAGAAAGTTTCATGATGTTCGCCTTGCAATCCCTTCGGCGTTAGGAGTATCAGGAGTGATCTGTGGGCGCCCAACCTGGCTTGTTCTGTGCCAGGAACCACGCAACAAGTTACGTAGTGAAGTGCTGCATTGCTGGCAAGTCAATGTTTGCAGCGCGGGCGAAGCTTTCCCTTGCACTCATTCATTAACGCCGAAATTTTCGCTGTTATTCGACCGGGCCTCGAACGCAATGTACAAGCTTCGGAGGAGTACTTTTTATCCTGTGTATCACTGAACAGGGTTGCGGAGTCGGAGGTAAAATATCCAACTCCAACTCCGATTCCGACCATTCCAAAATTTCCGACTCCTAACACAAAGGGAATGAAATCGTGCTGTTTAAATCACTGGAAATCATGGTGCACAGCAAGAAATCTCTTTCAACAAAAGTTTCAAAATAAATTGTTCCATTTCAACAGGAACTCGCGATTTAGGAGTTTGATGTAAAAAATGATCCAATTGGACACCCGGAGTCGGACAAAAAATCCGACTCCCAGTGTTGTTAAGAATACGACCCCGACTCCGCAACCCTGCCACTGACAAGAGTAAATATTTCGCGAAATCAGCTGCGCTTCGTTTTATCGATTGCCTTGTTTGTTTAAAATCGTTTATTTTGTAGGCGTCGGAAATAAAAGCGTACTTGTATGCCTGGCTCGGCAAGTTCCGGGCACGGCCCGAGTACAACATCCATGCACACGGAACTGCTCCGTATCGTCAGACGTACGTCTGCGAAGTTGTGGTGTCGGACTACTCGTACGTCGGGAAAGGCAGCGCGAGCAACAAAAAAGACGCACAGACTCGCGCTGCCTGGGATTTCTGCGATTATCTTGTCAAGGAAGGAAAGATGACCGAAACCGAGCTTCCTACCAGAGAAGTGAGCTGTTGATCTCAGTTGTACATTTTAGAGGGTTTCTGTCGTTAGGGAATGACTGATATAATTGTCGCTTTTTCTGCTTCAGTCCAAGTTCCAGGCATCGCAGAATAAGCTGCCCGCTTCCTACAAAAACCGGAGCGACTCTGACATCATTGCATCCAATGCGAAGCAAAAAGTTGTGTCCAACAAAATCAACTTCGTTGGTAGGTTGACCAAGCCTATAGCCGCTGTGTTTTTTCCATGGTTGGCTTGTTCTTTGGCATTTCCAGGCTTCCTGCGCGTGACGTGTAAAAAATATCTGAAGTGAAAATCTACACTCTCAGTTAAATTTCCTTTTGATGATTTTTTCTGTAATTTTGATGAAAATGACCCGATTTGTGCTTTGTAGAAAATGTAATGTTATAATTTTCTGCTCCTGGTCAAAATGAGAGGCTGGGGATTTAATGCTATGAAGTGTGGAGTTACTGTAAGTCTTCATCTTCACACGAGTCTTCACCGTTGCGCACCTGTGTATGAAACGAGCCCTTTCATAGTAAGAAATCTTCCGTATTGATTTTATTTAATATGGCACCTGAAAGACACTGTATTCAGAGCGAACCTGTCAACCCCAGCGTGTATTCAGGCATAACGAAATGCGTAAGTTTTTGTATTGTTATAGCGTCATTGGTTAGGGATGTCTTATCACGGCGTGTGTGGTATGTCATTTCTGTGTAGACTGGGAGTGCTTGCCAAGAGAAACAGCTGATATACAAAAAAAGAAATACTTGGCGACATAGCTTTTCAAAAATATTTTGTACGCTACTGTAAATGTGAATTAATGCATTCGACAGGAGGAACCACTCTGAAGTTGAAAGATGCTGCGGCAACCGAAGTTAAAAACGAAAAGAATACTGTTGCTTACCCTACGCTATCGACTCAACCAGCATCTGCCTCGGACGTGCAAAAGGTTGTGGAAACAAAACCTGTGATCAAGCCTTTGTTCCCATCTACTAAAGCAACTTCTGCTGCTGTGGCAAAGCCGTCCACGGGTAGCACTGTTGATGGAAATGGTGATTCTGCCGGATCGAAAAACGGTTAGTTCCTGCGAAGTGATCTTCTGTGCTTAGAGGCAGACTGCGGAAAAATTTTTGCTGTTATATGGCAACATCTAGTTGCTCATATATATGGTGATGATATTGTTATGCTGCAGCAATGTGTTCATCACGATTTTTGATGAATTTTTATATTTTTAATGATCTTTGTGACATGTTTGTGTGTGCGTAGATGTCCCAGCAGCTCAATTGTATTGGTATCTTATTATTTCAAGGTATTTTTACAAGACAAGTTAACTTTGTCGAAAATTTGGGTTAATCGTAATTGCGGTTTCATGAAAAGTATGTTGCTGGCCGTTTTTTTTTTCTGAATGGTATTTCCGTTTCGCTTTTCACTGTGATCAATTTTCAAGAGAAATTTCAACAAAATTTCCAGGACCGATCGGAGAAGAGTACGTTGAGCAGGTGTGGACTGACGGGCGCGTCGTTCGCTTCCGGTGCAAGATTTGCGAATGCGAGTTCAACGATGAAAGCGCCCGGGAGCTGCACGTCAAGGGTCGTCGTCATCGCTTGTCGTACAAGGTCAGTGAGCGGTGACTTCTTTCGCCAGTATTTGATTGATGACTTGTACCCGGGGGTTAAACATCAGTAACGTATATTTAAATTTCTTTTGAATGTGTTTGTTTCGAAATTATCAATTCAAAACGTTTCTTTTTTCTACAAAAATTTTGATTTAACTTAGTGATTTTCAGGCTTCGTTTTTTTAATAGCTGTCCGTGACAAAAAGTTTTGGTTTGATGCGTTGCCACTATTTGGTATTTTTCCCATAAATCGAAAATTGTGGGTGTGCATTTTTCAGCTGGACTACCGGGTTGTAAAGGTTTACATCAAGCTACTGGGCAGCATTTTGAAACCACAATTGAGCCTATGTCCAAACATAAATTTCTCTAAAATTAAACCTCATAGAGTACCAACTGACTCATACGTCATCTCATAATTGGTTGTCACCGAGTCCAGGAGCTGCTGCAGGTTGTGTCGATCTGCGTTTCTTTGGGGAATACGGTGCTTTAATGAGAGTTTTTGACCAGCATTTTTTCTGTACTCTCGGCATAATACGAATGCAGTAGCTCAGCATTTTTCCAGCTTCAATCGATAGGTTTGCAAGCTTCCGGAAACTTCAACTGTTTTGGTTCCTCCGGAATGTTCCGTATGACGATCGGCGGTTTTGTGTTATCTGTGTTTTTCCTCGACTTTGCAGAAAAAGATCGATCCAAGTATTGAAGTTGACGTGAAGTTGAATCCAAAGCAAAAGCAAATGATGATGATGAAGATGCGACAGGAAGCTCGGAGGTATACTGTTCTGTGTACTTCGCTCTGTAGCAGCGCCGACATAAGGCTCTTTCAGTGCTTCTTCTACAGTAAGCTCGTGGTGATAGGAAGTTGTGTGGATGTTACGGGGTCATACCACAACTGTTTGGCTAGTGCCGGGCATGCCTGCTGAGTTACTTAGTTAACCGTGCCTTTGTTTTTATACCTCAAATAAAGGAGGTTACTTTTTTCGTAGGGAAGCTCTTCGCGAGCAGCACAAGCAACGCGAGAAGTGGAGAATGGAAATGAAGAAGATCCAGCAAGAAGAAAGGCGGTAAGTGTTGATGCATAAATGATTTCGCTGGAATTCAGCTTTGTTCACTAATTGCTTTGTGATTTTGGCTGAAACCTATTCCTTGTTCAAGGTTCTGTGAATCAGAAACCATATTATCGTTGAAGTGTCGTTTCAAAGTAACGGTGAAGTGGTAAGACAGGAAATGAAGAACGTTCCATCACAAAAGGACGTGTCTTGCTACAGTTAAAGAAATATAAAGATTTGTAGAGAATGTTGCAGAGGCGGCAGGAATATCAATACGTATATATATTTTATTCCTGAAAGCAAGAGTGCGCCCAACCCCCACTTAAATAAGTCAGGGAACAGCTTTCCCCCAGGCTATATCATTGGTATAAGGTGGTTGGTTGTTGAAGTGGCTTTCAGTACATTGTTAAATTGTGTAATTGGTAGCTCGCTCAATTGAATGATAATCATGTTAGCCTGATTGTGATTTGCTCTCTCATCGTGGAAAGTTTGATCAATTAATTTGCCAATAAATACATATATTTTTACAACTTAATGTCAGGGGAGCTTGAAACAAAGGAAAATTACTACAGGGGACGTGGTAGAGAAAAGTTTAAGAACCACTGTTCCAAGTGAAGCTACTGTTTTGGATTTAGGTCTCCCAAGGAACTCTTGATGAATTTTACTTGCTTTTATCAAATCATTTCTTGGGCAGGCGTCGTCTGTTAGGATATGTAGCTGAATTTATCATTACATAAGCTTTGAAGAGCATTTCATTCTGCTGTTCTGAACATATTGTTGTGTTGTCAAACACCTGAATTATGTTTCGGAATCATCAGAGCAATGATGGATCAGTTTTTCAGGTTTAAGTTTTCTGACAAAGATTTGATGAACTCTTTTTCTTTGACTGTTTTCCTGTTTCCTCAGATTGTATGAAGAAGAGATGTTTTATCACTACCAGAACGAGCTGATAAAATACGAAGAGCAAGCGGAGGTTTACAGAAGGAGAGGTGTTCCCATGCCACTGTCTCTGGTGCCACCTGCACCGCCCATTCTGACTGTCTTCAAGCCGGCAAATGCTGCTCGCTTCCAGGTCGGTGGTCGCACAGTGGTTTGTTAATTTGTGATGCCTCGGTACTGGTTCGCTTCGACGCGTGATTGGCCTCAAACACGTCTGTCCAGGCCGTTGGCACTTGAATAAGAATTACATCGTATTTGCCATTTCTGATTTTGATAGTAGACCAGGCAAGGAACTAACTCGAAATAGTCAGGCTCGCTGTTGCAAGGCGCATTTCACAACCCGCAGTGGCGGCTTTCAATGTTCGCAACAGGTGTTTTATTACTGTTGATGTGTGTGACGGATAAATGCAAGGTGTGTTTAATTTAGTTTCAGATACGTATTTCCAAATGCACTGTTGTCATCAAATTCTTTTTTGCAGCTAACTTACCTTGCCGTTGTTGTTGCTGGTCTCAAGCTAGTAAAAAAACGATTAATCGCGTAAAGGCTCGGACTAGCAATGGTCGGAATGTCCACACACCCTGTATCAATACAAACTGACCTTGATAAGTTTACGTCCACTACTTGCAGCAACTGAAAACGCGAGATGACCAGCACGTGCTTGCCAAGCATGCTCAGATCTATCCCACCGAAGATGAGTTGAAAGCTGTGCAGAACGCCGTTCAAGCTGTCGAACTCGCGTTGAAAGAAGTTTCGAACAAAGTACATGAACAGGAGATAAAAGTGTTCACAGCATCCAATGCCAGGTTGGTTTTATTGCGTCATTTTTTTCTCTTGCGAGAATTACTCGTGCAGATATTTATTGCTGTTGATGATCTTCTGGTAATACGAAGTTTCCTACTCCTAACGTCGCTGTAAGAGGTTTGGTGAATGGATAAGCTGAACGCTGTGTTTGCCTCACATGCGTAACGACGTTGCCACCGCTAAATAACTTCCACTTGTGAACGTGATAATACTGGCGCTGCATGCTGGTCAGCCCCCAAGATAACTTGATTAGAAGACGTAATATCGGGTGGCCCTGTCAGCGAGGCTGCACTATTTTGTTGCTAAAGCGTGTTTTGAAAACAGTGGAATGAAGGTTCAACCGGAACGCCTGCTCAAAACTGTGCTGAGGACCGGGGCGCTTGCAAAGGGTCTTTTGCTTCGTGGCGACCTCATGGTCGAACTTGTGTTGATGTGCAACCAAAAGCCGACGGTTAGCTTACTAAACAGAGTTTCGGAGCATCTGCCCAAGCAGCTTACGGTGAGTGTTCCTTTGCACGCATTCCCATCCTTTGATGAAGCCCGTGAATTTTACGTGCCGGTGGCTTTGCTAAGGTTAATGTTGCAAAATTTCATTCTTTAGTGCAAATTTTCCGCTACTTCGTTGATAATTTTGCTTGAAGAAATGTCAAGTTTTAACCGACTTTGTTTATGCTGTTGATCTCGCACAGTGCGTGCAATAGGTTATCAAAAACCAAGCAACGCGCTACCCTTGTGCTTTATGCAATGGTTAGGCAGCGGCAAGTGATGAGAAGTTCGTGATGAAGATTGCCATCGAGGAGTGCGCCATTGTGATTGCCACTTCATCGCAACCCCCAGTCACTGTGAAAGTAATCTTGACCGCCACTCAGATGAGGGTCGTGGACGATGCAGCAGGTGCGGTTGAATCCAAATATGTGACGCATTCTTAATGACAATTAATGAATGACGAAATAACTAGCTGTGTTTCTGGCAGTTTATTTACGAATCTCGCATCTGCATTCTGCAGATGCCCCCCGCTGTTTAAACTTGTCCAGCGGAACGCTTTTGCGTCAGTTTCGCCTGTGTCTTTTAAAATCTGATATGCATAGTTTGTGCATTGTGACGTAACTGTTTTTTAAGATTTCTTTCAGGAAGTTCCAAGTGTGCATTCCATCGTCGTTCGCTCTGTTCTCCTAACTGCATGCTCCATCTGTAGCAACAGCTGATGACGTGACAGTGCCGATCAAAATTCGCAGAATTATAAAAAGCGTGGTGTGTCAGAAACAAAACGTACATTTTCTATTACGCTCGCTAAAAACATCCAAAACGCAGCGTGGTAAAACCGTGCTTCAATCGAAGTGCTTAAGATTTGACTTGTCATCGTGGCTTTTGGTAAACACTGGCTGGTGGCTGCCAACTCAGTTATGCCGTCGGTCAAACTGTTTTCCCACAACAGCAACTATTACAGCAGAGGAGCATCAACCTGAATTCCAACCACATTTTTTCTTGCCAGCGGAGTCTTCCGCTTATTGAGCGTTTAATCAATTACCAAGTCCAAAAAATTAATTGCTTTTCTATTTCTTGCATGCTCGCGCGCGCCCTCTGCTGTCCCGCTCGCCGGTGTTTGTTGCCTCCTAACTTGTTGTTGCCCTGTCTTGAAAGAAGCCGGTGCAACAAAGACCGACGCGAAGCCAGACCCACCAGACATTTTGGATCGGGGAAAATGTTGCATGGCGCTCGCTGCACTGCGCCACTCGAAGTGGTTTCAGGTTTGGCTTCACTTCTGTGTCACGTCATACTGGTTCGAGCCGCGAAGCAGCAGACGCGACCAATGTCTGCTGCTAGCGGCGGCGACGTTCGACTCTTTATTCCTGCTTGTTTTCTACTTCCGCGAGAAACAGAGGCAGACTTCGTGCTCGCGTGGTCTGTTTTACAGGAGCGAAAGGAAATTAGCAAGTTTTTGTGCTGTAGCGTTGTAAGAACACTGTGCTTAGCTTTATCCATGTCTGCCTCTGTTCTGGTTTGCGTCATTCGATCGCATGGTGTTGTAGATCCAGACGTGCGCTGTCGTAACGAGCCCGTGCATAAACCTTATTACGTATTCAAAAAGTTGCATTTACTGAAGACAACTTTTTGAATTGCAACGCTGATTTTTACGGCAACTTGAATTGACTTTGCTGCTAGCAAACCTGGCCTGATCGGATTTTGCAGGCCAAGGCAAATGGATTGCAGTCCTGTGTCATTGTGACGCGGATAATGAAGGACTTGTGTGTTCGTGTTCCTACGTGGAGTCCACTTTCAGCCTGGGTGAGACATATTTGGTGAATTCCTCAAAACCCTGACCAGTGCCGTCCCTGTCTACATTTCAGCCCCTGTATCTTTCCAGGCTGTGGAGCTTCTGGTGGAGCGAGTCATCGCGAGCGCAACTTTACCTTTGTCGCCGAGCGGAGCTTTGCAGAGAGTGTTCGAGGCGATCGCGTGCGGTGCCTTGCTGCCCGGGGGGCCAGGGATCCTTGACCCGTGCGAGAGAACTCCGACCGATGCAGCGGAAAGTTTGACCAGTCAGGAGAGGGAAGATATCACTGCGTCAGCTCAGGTTGTTGCTTACTATCTCGTCCTGACTTTTCCAGGGTTGCTTTTATGCGAAACAATGAATATCGCAACAAAATACCGGTTGAATATTTTCATGTTTATTCGCTTTTGATCTCGCGCTTGACCGTGTTGGAAAATTGGCAAGAAAACTTCACAGGCTGAAGTTAACTCTGCAAGTGTGGATTGCAAAACAGCATTTTGACAACCCCTACATTTGGCGAACTACATCACGTGTACTGGTTTTAAATTGAACTGATACTCGGTACACTTGTAACGTGAAAAAATAACTTCAAACATTTCGTTTGAAAGTTACATACTCGCGTAAAGAATGATGTTGTGTTTTGACCTTGGACGGCTTGCGCTCGGTCCCTGCGTTCTTGTTTGATTGTTTCTCAAACTTTTTGAAGCTTCTGTCATTAAGCAATTCCGTGTATCTCGATAATGCTAATTTTTTTTCAGCACGCACTGCGTTTGTTGGCATTCCAAAACATCCATAAAGTGCTTGGCATTGATCCCCTGCCGGCAAAGGTCAACAAAAAGAGACCAGGAGAAGAAGAGGATGATGAAGATAACGGAGCAAGTCAGCTTGCAAAAAAGGGGAAAATGGAGTAGTGGAGCTCAAACCAAGCCACGACAAAAAATAATTTGCTCACGTGCACAACTCCACTGCTGCTAACACTGCGTGAGCGTAGGAACAGAACAACTTGACTGTCACGACTGTTGGCAAACCACATGCTGCCGATTGCTTTCGTTTCTGTGTGTACTGGTCGCACTATCTCGTCGTGACTTAATAACTTCCTACGCGTCAATGGCAGGAGAAAACTTTGATCGTTGTTTTCAACAACACCACATGCTAGATTATGTACAAAAAGTGTAAATAAAGCGTGGAAGGTTTCAGTTAAAATGGACGTTAAATTGAATTGTGCGGCATAGCCAGTTACACATACACGTATACATTAAAAAGTGCTGACAGGTCTTTCAAGCAGTGGAGGCAAACAGATCTGTACAGAAGGTAAAAGTTGCGTAGCATGCAAAGCACGGAAGTACACACGTACGGAGTTAAAACTTGAAATTCCAAGCGATGAAGTTCAAAAGGGCGACAGGAAAGATCAATTTTAAGTGCAGGGAAATTTATGCTGCAAAACATCACATGTTCGAGAAAAACGGACTAGAGTATTTTTTAATAAATTGTTCCGCAAGTTCTTCGAACATTGACTTTTGACTTTCAACAAATGNTTCATGCCTTTTGGTATGGACTGTCACTCTCAAATATATTCGACTTTACAGGCGGTTGTTTTCCAATGTTCGTTCAAATAAGTACGATCATTTTCTTGACATTGCTGATGTCTCGGCTCAAATCATCTTTCACGAGTTTGATCTTTCCATTTACCAGCCGGTTGGTCGTGTCGATACTTTCCTTGACCGATTCGAACCCATCGCGGTACTCTTTTTTCAAACGCGAGAATTCCGTTTCCATGTGAAGAGTCACTCGATCCATTCTGCAAAAAAAACGCTGTTTTACGATACAAAATCCAACAAACACGACACCTCATATTTCACCAACCTTTGGTTCAACTCGCTTTTTTCCGCTTTGGTTTTCAGTTCTTCCTTGCATCGTTTGTATTCGTCACGACATTCTTCGACTGCTCTTTGCAAAGAATCCATCCTGTCCAAAATCCTGTTTTCGAATTGCCCCTGGAAAAACAAAGCTGGTTTTAACGCGTTACCCGATACTATCTACGCGTGATCGACCCGATACTATCTACGCGTGATCGAACTTAACAACTGTTCACCTGCAGGGCCGGATTAACCATCGGGCAAACCGGACAAATGCCCGGGGCCTCGCGCTTGAATATGAAAACACTGACTTTTCATGTTTTTAGGCTGTTCACGCGTCAAAATTGTAGAGTTTTTGATGGCCACGTTTAGTAGATAGTTTTGACAACTTTTGAGTGAATTAAAAGAAATGAACCAAACAGCACCACACATTATGACCCAGTAGTTGGATCGCAGAGGGCAGCGTCGAAATTTAGCTTATCTTTTACAGGAAGCTGACGATGCCATGCAAACGGACGTTCACAAACCTTTTGTACCCCATTAGCCTGTGCGGGGGCTAAACCTCAATTCTCAATCTTCTGTCTGAAATTTTTTCAATTCATAAACTGCCTAATATCCATTTTTTCAAGCACTTTTTACCAACAAGTCATAATTTTTTAACGGCCAGAATCACGTTTTAAGTACTGAAAAAACAAGAATGTTAAGACACTTCGCAAAACTGTTTCAAGCAATGAAAAGTAGAGCTATATGTTGACAAGACTATCGGACAACTTACCAAAGTTAGAACACCACGCTGGCTGATCAAGAGGAATTACGAGAACTCGCTACAGCAAATATAGCTTTGGACTTGGTGATCACTAAAAAGTCATAACGAAACCTTAACCATAAAGACGTATTCCCACAAGTCTGCATAGACGTATTCTAACAAGCCTCTAGTTTTATAATGTGTGAAAAGAAGCCGACATAGGAGTCGTTTGATTAAGGTGAGCTATTCACTCGGGCACGTTGGTCAGTCTCACACTAGCAATGGATTTTTCACATTTGTGGAAGCACTGCCACAGACTTAGTCATGCTTCTTTTCACACAGTATATACGTGACTTACCGCTATCAGCAGTGTCATGTCTTGCATTATCTGTCAAGATGTCTGTGTTCAACAGTCACATGCAGCCTCCCATTCAATGATTTCAAATAAACCCAGATTGCACACCAAAAAAACCCATATTCATAATCGTACAATAAAAACCCAGAAAGCTTGTGTTACGAACAAAAACATATGAGTGTGCTTGTTTGAATTGAAATGATAATCGAATACTGATTTAATTGTAGTTCCTCTTGCAAATTTTCTTCTCCAACGCAAACATTAACATTTGAACGACCGCTTTGTTGCTCAAGACGTTTTTCATAACGTTGGTGATATCTCCCACTAATTGTAGGAGTACATTTGTTATTCAACTAGGAAATTTTGTGCAATCTTGAACTGTAGCGGGATAAAAAATTCCACAAAAATATAATCCAAATACCTTCTTCCTCTAATTGAATTTTTAAAAAATTTGTGTGCATTAAACAATCAGTCCTAACCCTTGTTTCACGAGTTTTTTCAATTGGCATTAGAGACAATAATATTACGTATACAACCCCGACAATGATCTTATGAGGGTATGAATCCAATTGAACACGTTCTGCTTCATCTGATATGCGTACTTTCTCACCTGATGTGCGCATGCAAACACTGAAATATAAAGTTAGGCCTATCTTTATATTATTGAAC
>JGI24159J19872_10006288_pt1 | contig 15454 bp, 17 predicted proteins | sample Ectturendosymbi4_FD_19872 | JGI IMG/M metagenome (IMG submission 19872) | reverse complement strand
ACTCGGATTGTAGCCTAGTTTCCAGTAAAAACTTCAGCGAAATACTACCACCTGACGGTTGGCACCCAGGGCCAGGCAAAGTGGGCGAAGGTGGCCTAAAAGTCCTCCAGTTATGATGTCACTCACAAAAACTCGCACCCTCCAAGCAAAAAAATTTTTTCTAGTGCAGACTAGAAAACTGACTTGCCACGTCTTTAGAGACTTTTACCGGGTCTGTAGAGCATATCAGACCAGAGAAATTCCTGTGCAAAGCCACGTGCATTTAGGCGTTTTTTTTTCGAAAATCCCCGAAAGCGGCCAGACGCCAAAGAGTTTATGCGTTTTTGGATTGTGAGTTGTTTCTGGTAATATTTCATTTGCAATATTTTTTTGTAAAAATATGATCTGTAAGCTTATGATTGAATTCATGGCGTTTTTAGTATGATGACATACTTTTGTTCAAAAAATTAAAACAATTTTTCTATTTTCATAACTCATTTTATTATGCAAATAAATTGAGAAACAGCTGGTCACTTCATTTTTCAAAATGTGACTTAACACAAGTTATTTTCCAGAAAGAAGTCTCCATAAGGACACAGACAAATCAATCACCAAATATTTTTTGATATGAAATTGATTTCACATAACTCTGTACATCCGCAGTCCTGAAATCTTTTTCAAAGAGAATTAAAGCATGCAGTAATGCAGTTGACTGTACTGCATAAGACTGAAGTCTAATTATGGGCTCTGGGATTTGCATGCTGTTCATGATTTATAGCTTTTTATGTTTGCTTACAGTAGTCTCTTAAAAGCTTCGTTTGCATAAAGATTCACTTGTTTATCACAAACGAAAACTGTGTTATTAGCTATGAAAATGCTTTGACAGTCTTTGCATTATAGACTTCACACTTCACAGTGCTTCACATTACCAGCAGCATGGAACACAAGTCAAGCAGATTGCATTCTTCTCTTTTTACAAACATTTTGCTTAAATACTAGGATTCTTTCTAATTGTAGAATCGGAATGACTATTCCACTTAGAGACTTGTTTTGTACAAAAATTGCACTACAATTATCCCGTGAGGAAAAAAGTTTTAATGTGGTAAAGCCAATTCCTGTAATGGTCTTGTTTGTTTTTATGGTACTGCATATTGCAGGAAACTGAAAGCATTGCTTCAGCTTAATTCTTTACAAAGCTTTTAATAAAACTGCTGCCCTATGACATGTAGTTATGAGATTAAAAAATTGCAACATTTGTGTGTGCACACTGTTAGGGCTCTGTTTTAGTCTGCTTATCATAGTTTTATATTGGGACAGAAACTTGTTTGCTTGAAGTGCTTTCTATATTTGCACCTGGCTATACACTTCATGACATTTGATAATATGCTCAGTTTTAAAATGGATTTAATTTCCTATTTTTTATAGACTCTGCCTTACTATGATTGGACATGGATGTTCACATCTGAATGCTTCATGAACAATCCTTATTTTGTTCCAGTTGAGGAAACCTTGACAGAAGATGACTGTGATGTATGTATGCGTTGTCTGTGTTTGTTGCACACCTTTTCAATAATTTGCTCTTAAAACTCTTGCTTCAGAACTACACAGCTATTATACTCATTTTCACTGTTTGTGTCTTTGCATGTGATAGGTCATTTTGCAGCCTAATGAGGTGCTCTGCCGATTTCATTGTTTGCTGACTATAGAATTTGATTGACAATAAGGAAATAGAAAATTTCAATTTGTATTTACTATGTATGTCAGTTTTGAGGTTTCTTTGGTAGCAAACCATGCAACCAATATCACTTTTAATTTGTGTTTTTGTTGTGAAATGAATGTCAGTGATTTGTGATTCCTAAATTTTTCAAAGTATTTGCAATTGGCTTGCATCCAAAGACACTTGAGGTCAATTGCATTAGTTTCAGATAAACTGCAGTAGGATGCAAGATTTGTATGTTTAGTAGAAAATAAGCCATACCATATTTATTCGATTATAAGCCACGGCTTAGGTTTTTTTCATCATTTCATGCGGTCTACAGTACAATCATGGGCAGCTTACATTTCGTTTCTGTACCATATCGAAAGGTCTAGATCAGTGCTCTTTAACCTTTCTTACTATGGTGCACTCTTAAAGATGTTTTGACGAACTCATGCACCCCATATACACTCATGCACCCTATTTGCTGACACATCCCCACCTAACTGCGCCCATGTCTGTGAGTACCCTCACTACCCTGGCCTAAATAAGCAAGTACCCTAATTCAGTAACTCAGCTACATAATTCAATTGATTATGACTCATTGTCTGTCACTTGTGAATCACAAATAATTAATCAATTATTTACAAAAATTAGCCTGACATGTCTGTTGCCTACGCACCACACTTTATAATGTGCACAGTCCAGGTTAAATCCTGAAAGTCATTGGTTGGTTAAATGGTTCATTTTTGCTAACATAAAGTTTTGTAAAAAGTATCTGTTCAGTGTGACAAGTTTGTGATGCACCCTTGTGAATCCTTTCGTAGTGGTGCACCCCACGCATAATTTGGTTCACCCCAGGGTGCACCGTGCACACCGGTTGAAGAGAGCTGGTCTAGATGACGTTCATTCTGTCCTTGGCTATGATTTGTAGACAAAACTCTCTTTTCGCATTCTCTTTTCAGCATCACATGCACACTCCATCACAGGAGGGATTATGATGAACAGAAGGCAGTTGTAGTGGTGTAAGCATCATTACCAGGGTTGCCAAGTAAACACGAAACGTGGTAGTATGTGAAAGAATCTCAGAGGCTTAGGTAACCTATGTTCAAGTGTTCAAGCACGGCTTACAGTCACGGACGGCTTACATAAACTTTTTAACACAATTTCTTGCAGCTTAGAGTTAAGAGCGGGTAACAATAGAATAAACACGGTAAAAAAATTATGCTTTCCGCAGTGGTAAGTTCTCGTGTGTGTCAAAGTTGTTAAATTTTGTTAAAATCGGTTATCACTAGAACTACGAAGGTGTCGACACCAACTGATTTTTTATTTAAATCTTCTGCTTCTTCTTTTGAGCGAGTGGTTAAAACCACTGCTTGGCCGCACTAGATCTCGGGCAGGTGTTGAGCAGCCATTCAGTTGTCTCATCGTCCAGAACCGTCAGGCCATGCAGTCCGTGGGGAGGTCGATGGATTGGACATTGGAGGACAACGTGGTCAACGGTTTGTTCTTCTGCACCACACTCACAGGCCGCAGAGGAGGCCATACCCCATTTGTACAAGCAGGAGCGGAAACGTCCGACACCGGTGCGGAGGCGGTTAAGCCGGACTCAGGCTCTTCTTGGGAGGGTCATTCCGGGGGGGTGCCGGTGTCGGGGATGAAAATGCAGGTCTTGTGGGGTTGTCCGTCCACTCCGCATTCCATTGGTAATCCGCCCACTGCGCCGCACGTATGTTGTCAGATAAACTGATGAGATGTTGTGTGGCGGGTACAAATGGGTGTCTCGATTAGAGGCGCCGTGCATTTGCACTCGATGGGCGGGTGAGAGCTGAGTGGAGCAGATCTACAGGCTCCATGGCACGGCGTGCTAGAGACAGTGTGGCTCCATTGCGACGAAGCTCAGCAGGTTGGATACCTGCGAGGATTATATAAATGTGTATGCAGTGTAAGCAACATATGAACTCAACATTCATTGACTTTTCCTAAAATTTAAATTTCTTCCAAATGATGTGACATGTGGTTGCTACAAGCTTTTTTGCTTTGATGGTATTTAAGTACATGTTTCAAAATTTGTACCCCACCGTTAACCAAGGTGTCGTTTTCGACACCTCGCAACTGGGGAGTACCTGAAATTATCTGCATTTTCCGATGATGTTTTTGAGACTTCTTAACTTAGGTAATATATTTGGCACCCGTTGCGGTGGTAGCCGGCAAATACGTGCACTTTTTCGTTTGGAGAGTTCGTTTTCACCACCATTGCGATAGTTCTTAGATGCTACATCTTTGGTTGGCGGTTTGGTTGTGCAGCTAGCCAGGCATTAGTCATTTGACCGCGGTTGATGTGCATGCCTTTGTGTTACTGAGCTGAATTACTTTTCCTGCTATCATGACGCACAGTAGAGTGATAGCGCAAGAAGTTGCGGATCTAGCCCTTGATTGGTTGATGGATGACAATGTATTGGATGAAGAAGATCAGAAAAATGAATCAGGTGACGTTGAAGCCATACCCGCTAATGTCAGCCCAGACCAGAAAAGCAGCGACTCAGATATTTAGAACAGGGGTCGGGAACCTTTTTGGATAAGGGAGCCATGAAAACTACATATTTTTAATTGTATTTCCGTGAGAGCCATATAATATTTTTCAAAACTTAATGCAACTAACTTACTAACGAACGTCTGCATTTTTATGCAAAACCAACAATTTTAATCAGTGGTAAATGTCTGAATTTTCTCTTTAATAGCATGCTTCTCACTGTTAATGCCACTTCTGGTGTTGCTGATGGCTTTGTAGTCTGGCAAATGGAAAATTGCAGAAAAAAATTAATCCGTAACAAACGTTTTAAGAAAATATGAAGCGAGCCAGATGCCGTCAGCGAATGAGCCACATCTGGCTCGCGAGCCATAGGTTCCCGACCCCTGATTTAGAAGATAGCAGTGATTGGGGGGATGATGCATGCAGTGTGAAAACTCCGCAAGGTATGTTGGCTGCAAGCTCTGCTGTATGTGGGAAAAAATAAGACAGCATGGAAGTGTGCTCCATCCTCAGAGGCAGGACGAGGCTCCGCACGCAATATTTTCATTGCTACTGGTGGTGTACCTAAGGAAGCATCTGAAAGTATTGCAACCTCCTATGACTCATGGAAGCACTTCATACCAGAAGCAATTCTTCTCACAGTTGTCAAGTACACCAATGAAGAAGCTCAAAGAAGAGAAGAGCATGATTTTGACTTTAGCATATGTGAGTTGGAAATTTCTTTGGTCTGCAATATGCTAGAGAACTATGGGAAAAATCATCCTATTCATTTCCTCTACAATTAACTTTACGGCATTCCACTTTTTTCGAAAACAGTGCCACGTCATAGTTATATTGCTATCCTGAAATATCTGCGATTTGATGATAAGCCGAATCGAAGACGGTCTGGTCCTGGAGCGGACCTTGCGTGTGTTTATGAATGTTATCATGAGGAGGCCTTTTCGATTCGCACCAATACGCGGTGTCTTCCAGACATTCGTGTCCATGTGTCAGTCAAAACACACATGCAATTATTTTCATTGACGGTAGATAAGCAGCTGAAGGTTCTGAAGACGCGCTGCCCTTTTATTACATTTATGTTAAACGAACCTGACAAATACGGCATTAAATTTTGGGCACTAGCAGACGTAGAAACAAAGTATGTCGCAAATATTGTTCCATATTTAGGTGCTCAAGAGCGCGAAGATCATGGAGACATTCCTTTGTCTGAATATACAGTGACCAAGCTACTAGAAAAAATTACAGAAAAGGTTATAAAATTACCAGCGACAACTTTTTCACATCATTGCCTTTGGCAGAAAAGCTGGCGCAGAGCAAGGGTACAATGGTTAGCACTATAAGGAAAAATCGACGAGAGCTGTCATCTCTAGTGACATAGCCGGAGAAAGTTGCTTCCTATTGCCGTTTTTAAAATCTTATACTATAGCTTTGTCTATTGCCATTTACAGTACTGTGTTATGTCACGGGGTATAACTCACAATTCCGTATTGGAACGTTTGAACGTTTTGCATAATAATATATTAAGCATAATGACATGTAATAATTATAGTTGTATAGTTGTCATGTTACTCCTTTATATAGAAATCTTAATGTGCTGAAGCTAAATGATATCTACCGAGTTGAATTGGCAAAATTTATGCACAAATTATATCACAGTGCGTTACCCGAAATCTATGACAATATTTTCAAAATCTTTCTATTGTTGATTCTTACAAAACCAGATTCGATGACAACCAAAATGATTTAGTACAAAAGGTTTCTAGAAATTCTGGAAAAGTATTTCTTTTAGAGGGGCTGCACTCTAGACAGAAATAGAACAGACTGAAAACCCTGGCCCGTGTCACCTTCTGCAAACAGTATGGATTGTCTCTTCTCATATTATGACTAGGTTGCATTTTGCTTAACCATGTTCAGCTATATGCCTTTTTCCGGTTGCATCTGTCTTTTCCAGGAGTGTAATGCTTTCGTTTGCTTAGTTTTTGTCAATTGTGTGTTTTGTCGATTGTATTTTTGCGTGTGTTTGTGAATTGTGGCACTGTGTTTGATTCAACAAAGTTTCGGGGCGCCTCCATTGGACAACTTAAGAGTTTTTTCGCTGTCCTGGTTGCGAGTGCATTCTACCAGCATGGCTTCCGCTTTGATATGCTGTATCGTAACAAATAAACTAACAAACTCTGTCAGAATTGTGCGAAACTAGCAGCAGCTTGATTAACTGGAGTGCTGTCTTATTCAATGCTAAGAATGTTGAATACTGGTTGAATAAAAAGACGAAAAACCAGCAATAGCACTAAACATCGTTTTTTCATTTCTAGAATAATTTTCATTGAGATTTTACGATTTTAAGTAGGCGGTCCTAAGTTTATTCGCGTACATACTAGTCATACGCACGTTTCTGACAAAACACTTTCCATTTGCATGATTTGATTTACAGATCTTCTGTTTTATTGAAATTTAACTTGCATAGAAAGTTTTTTTCAGCTGTCAAAGCGTTATGTTTTGTTTGTAGGGTTGCTCAGATTTGAAGAATCTTACCGTGCAAATTAACAAATCGAGTGATGCAATGAGCGACGAGATTTTCAAGATGATCCCCAACATAGTTGGCGATGCCATGTTTGACTGGAGAGCTGCTAAAGACTCTGTAACATTCGACGATATCATAAAGGTCAGTGAATGTCCAGCAAACAGAACAGCAAAAGGTGACATGCGAAGTTCAAGTTCCTAATTTGTGTGCTTGCTTTTCGACGGCCAGATGCATCTCCGCGTCCCGAGCTTGAACACAAAGGAGAACTTCTGCTATACCCGGATATCGCACGGATTCCCCATCGCGAATGCTACCGTCACGCAGATAGTACAGTTTGTGGACGAGGAGAGAAAAGCGGGAAGGAGACCAAACTTTACTGCGAATTGGTAACTCGTCGACACGTAGCTCAAAGCAATGTTGTTCTTTCGACAGTCTTGTAAATTCTACTGGTGTGAAATTACTTAAAGATAAAGGTTTTTCTCTCTGGCGGGTTTTTCGACTCACTGCTAATTATCTCATAACACTGTATATTTTGTGAAATTTTCGATGCGGTCACTGCACACCTTCATGCTAATGAGGGTAATTATTCCGATTTGGTCTTTTTTGTGTTAACTTGTTTATCTGAGGTATGTTATGACTTTTTCTATCGTTTTTCTTTTCGCCAACGAACTTGTGAGTTTAATAACATTGTGCCCTTGCGTTTTGACTCCATGCTACATACGCTCCTACACACACATCTCTTGCCTTCAGAGTCAGGCGTGTGTTGTTCAGTTGTGCTGATATGATTTGTACATGAAGCAGCTTGATGGATGGGTCATGCGTAGAATTAATGATTTATTGCATTCTATCGTAATTGTGAACTGGCTTGAAATTGAATCTCAAGAATGCGCTAACTTTGCTAATAATGTTCGTTGCGGTTGAGCGCGTTTTGACGTGTCCCTTTTCATCAGGATGACGTGCAACGTGGATGCTTTCAAAGAAATGCACAAGCTTTATTACAAACCATACCACATACCAGCTATGTGCGAACCTATCCAGCACAGAAACTACCTGCTCACTGGAATAAAAAGTGCGGCAAGCACGAAAGCGCTTTACGTGAGTGCTTCTTTGGTGTTCTACCTACGTTTTTTTCTGGTGATATAACGGCAGTTGCGATCCCAAACAAAGTGTTTTTGGCTTGCGCTGCGTATAATCAGATCAGCCGATTTTGAACGCAAAATCGAAAGACGCGTCTCTGCCAGAGTACGTCCAGCAGGTTGCTCATGGCACGTATTACAAGCAAGGCCTTCTAAATAGTCTCATTTAGTAGGAGGCCTTGTTACAAGCAGCTCGTTCTCGTTTTTTTTTTCGGCATCGTCGCAGAAACCCAATTTTTGCGGTGTCAGACATTCCACACCAGCACAGCCGAAAGGGGCGAGCGGACAAAAAACATTGCTTAATATTTCGGCCAGCAGACCAGGGCGCGTAATGCACTTTTTTCACCAAACAAACGTAGTTAACGCTCCTGTCCAAGCAGCCTTGCCGTGTTTCGCGCCGGGGAAGATGATTTTAATGTTATGGGCCACACCATTAGTATTCGCAGACCGTCGCACCGCGTTGTTCGGGGCCTTTCATGTTTTCACTCGCGGCCGTTCCGTGTCCCTGCCCCGAAAATCTCAAATACTAGAAAGTTGCGAGGTTGCTGTGTGCCGAAAAGCGTTTGATCATTTGCACCGGCTCTTCTTCTTCCACTGCTGATTGTTTCATGCGCAATATGCGGCGTGCTGCACAGCTGAAAGCACGAAACGACGAGCCGGGCATGTGGGTCGCGCAAGTGTACGGAAATTTCGAGTTTCTACTGCAGCCAGTTGAAGTCTGCCGAAAAATTTGTCACAATCTGAGGTTCAACTTGACGCAAGGCCAAATTTGTAAGTACTCTTTAAATCTTCCCGCATGTCTGTGGAATTTCACAGCGTGCTTGTGTGTGTTTTGCATTATGCGATGTATTAATCAAAACAACTGACATACTTAAAATTCCAGCGTCTCAATCGTGCATCAAATAACATTTTGAAAAGAATCTGTTAATTGATTTTTAACGACGTATCTCTAATGCGTTTGTCGGTTGAGCATATTTAGGATATTAGTGAGTTCTTCCTTAGCCGTCGTGACCATTTGTCACGCTTCATCCCGTGATTCACTCCGACCTATGGTTTTTACTGCTCGACCCTTGCTAGGGTTGACGTTAGCCCCAAACAGCCCAGCGTGTGCAACTGCCCGTTTTGTGGAAAAAATCTTCAGGTTCTCCTGCTATGCTGATGCAGTATGATCATTTTCAGTAAGGCGTAATCATAGTTTGTCCAGCGTTAAACCACTAATGTCAGTGAATACCTGCTTTGGAGAAACTAAAAAAAGGTCGTACCATCTTGATTTTACGCAGTGAACATTCCATTCAGCATATTCAAAGTGGCTTATCGCCCATCAAGCGAGGAAGCTGTCGCAATTGGAGTTGGATATTCCTACAACTAACCTGCAGTTGAAAACTGCTTGTGTCTCCTTACAATACGTCTTTCGTGCCTGAGCATACCTGACTGTGTTCCAAATAGCAGTGTCTCCTATTGGACGGGGTAAATCGTGTTGTTCAGCGTTCCAACCATGCTATCCATGTTTGTGACTTCAAAGGTTTTTGTCGCCGGCAATCATGATGGAGTTTTCCATTGACCCGCAAACACTGTATATTCGTCATAGTTCGCAAATGTTTCGTCACTGCATCCGTTTTTATTGCGCCAAATCAAAGCGCGCAACATTTGAAAGTGCAATATTTTGCGAATTTTATGCAAGAGCTTAAATTCGTAGCTGTGGTCTGTTTTAAAAGCGATTCGGCAGGTTCCTGTTGTCGCTCTTACAATATTTCCTAGTCTGCCAAATGGAATTCATATTGCAACCAAACTCCTGCCAACGTCGTTTCACTGTTTCACCCATCCACCCAAACCTTGTTTTGCCAGAAAAACCCTTACGTCTTTGCAGCATTTTGCGTGTATATGTGCGTGTGTGGACTTCGTGAGCTCTTCAGTTAATGCGTAAATTAGTTTCCTAAAAGATACACGTTTTGCAGTGCTTTATAGAATTTTTGTTTCACTAACCACGTGCGCGTTGACAGTGTCACAGATCAGCGTGAATGGCGGCTTGGATTCGTGTTGTGTGTGACGCTAATGTCAGGTTAAACTTTTGTCTGTCGTCTTGCTGGTCTGTCGCAAGCCCGTTCATGTCCCTTTCAAGAGTGCGAGCAGCACTGCTAACTTCTTGGCACAGTGGTATTATGTGTTTGGCTATTCCAGTCCAACTCGCTCCATGAGGCTATCAGTTACGATGTTTATACTTTATTGCCCCTAAGATTGGCAGTAGACCGCAAATGCTTTGTTTTAATCGGACCATCCGCTATAAAAAATTGCTTGCATTTTGGGTGGGGCGTACAGTTGTTAGTGAGTTCTAGAAAGGTTGATTATCCTCTTGGTATTTACTTGTACACCCAACTTCTTCGCTTGGTTTTATTTTTTTCTGAATTTAGAGTAGAACGCATCGATTTTTTGGTGAGTTCAGGATTGATTGATTGATGGTCCTTTCGGACTCAACTCAAGTTTTTGTTTGCCTTGTGCTTCTGCAACAAACACGATGGGCGCATTGCGGGCGATTGCCGGCATTCTCTAACACAGTGTTTTCAAACCTTTGTTGATACATTCCTCCTTTGCTCATTTTCAAACCTTTCATTCCTCCCTTATTGCACAAANNCATTTGAGTATGAAGTGGAAATTCCTCCCCTGAATTNATGAAAGTCCTCCCCGGTAAGGCATTCCTCACCGGTTGGGAACCACTGCTCTAACAGATTTAATAGATGAAATGTGAATGTAATTTGGCCGAAACGAAAACAGTGGATTAGATTTTGCTTTTTACCAAGTAAACGTAGCACGGCCAACGCAGCAGCGTAGACTCTCAATGACTTATTAGGAATCATTATAGTACTTCATCACTAAGTCGTGTTTCCAAGCATCAAAATTACATCGAGTGGCAAAGTTTTTACTGAATTGTTTTCTTGCACTGTCTATTTTATGAGCACTCAAATAACAGTGCCTCCTTATATGCACATACCACTGCCTACCGCCCTCTTCTCGCCATTTTATGTTCGTAAGTTTGCGTGTTCTTCATTACTGTCTTCCCACCGTTGGAATGCTTGCTTCAAGAGATTGTTTTTCCGTCAGATCAATAAAAGCATATGGCTTGTCAGACGAACGTACAGCTTTTGGTCGGTTGTTTGAGTCAGTCGACGTGCCTAATTGCCTGTGTAGGTCCGGGATACGTGCATCCTGTCGCGTTCCAGTTTCCTGGTTTCTTCGCAATGCGGACGCCTGCGCAGCATCCGCCTGCTTTACAGCGTTGTCAGCTTCAGAGCTGAAACTTCTTATCGCTATCGCTCTGGCCGCACGCGTGGCCAACGTGAGCGTGACACCAGTGTGTTCACGAAAAAATTTCCCCTACTTACAGGCTGTATTAAACTGCATTGCATAACGTTCTGAAAAGCTGCAACTGGGCATTTTTTGGAGCTTGCAATTTAGGTAGAGAACTATTTTAAAAATAGCACGTCACGTGCTATTTTTAAAATAGTTCGCGCGGAAGAGATGTCAGCTGGCTATGCTTTGCAATTTGTCTTCTTGGGTCGCGTCGCCGAGAGTGGCTAAACTCCCACTCTGTAGTCTAAACATGCTGCGAAGTGTTTTGATGCACGATTTTACTTCTACGCAAGGCAAAAAAGCATCTGATATAATGGGAGTATAAAAGTGATCTCGAAGCGCATGCCGATTTTGGGAGCAACTAATGCAAACACGCATGACACAGTCTCATGTTGAGGCTCGTGTGTGGTTGTTTTTTCGCTACCCTGTTGTCAACGTGGCAAGCGGCCCTCAGTAACGGAATGCACGCGGTCTCTGGTCATTACACAATGCACATCGAGTGGTTGGTTGTCTGGTGCAGAACCGTCGCCAGGGGGGACTTTACGTTTGTGTGGTGGGGCTTTATGTTCGTTCAGGGGGGCTTGACGTTCAAATTTGACAAAAATTCCACTAACTCACAGAGTTTCATATTTCAATTTGGGGGTCTTGGAGCTTTGTTTGGGGGGACTAAGCCCACCCATGGCGACGGTACTGGTCCGGTGTCAAGCGAAATTTCTGACTTCACGCCATGTCAGCATGCACAGAGTGATATTCAACATATCAAATACGCTGAGAAAGCTGATGATTGGGGCTCAGGGTGCAGTGTTAAGGTAAGTGTGTCGGGTTAAGATTTGCGTTAGGGTTAGAGTTAGACAAATAAAAATAGAGGTCTAAGTCCAATATTTTTAGTGGTTACAGTGATGATTCCCGTACTGTAGCTTGTTGTGGGTATCTGACATCTAACCAAAAAGTTTTAATTTACACAACACACATTAACAAAGTAATCGCCAAACTTTATTCCTTCACTCTGAGAAGCAAAGTAACTGACAAACAATAATAGGTCAGAAATTTCGCTTTGACACCGGAACCGTTCAGTCTACTTGTTGCAAAAACATTTTTTCGAACATTGGTCTGTTACCTGCATCAAATAACATTTCAAGGGAGTCTCCCTCCAGGAGACTCCTCCAGCAAAACTGAGAGGGAGTGGAGCCGAGCGGAGATCAGCGGACTGTCATATTATACGATCCAGATCCAGTCTGGAATTTTTGAAACAAAGTCCAAAATTTTTTATTAATATGAAGTCTACAGATTTAACAAAATTCAGCCTTTTAACAAAAAATGCCACATTTGTTATCCATTAAATCAGTTCAAATCCACTCCTGGCGCTAAATTTATGAAGCGATGTACAGTCCGGATCAAATCGTAAAAAATTCGTTGTAGTCACGATTCATTCCGATGCTCATCTCTGGAGTGGAGGTATAGCCGATGCTATTGTTTTGCCCAAGTCGGCGATTGTTTTGGTTTCCTGCAAAGCAAGCTGGCAAATGTGGCTCGTTTTGTTTAAAAGTAGCAGCAACATTCAACGTGCACTGATTGCAAATTCAGGCGAGGGCGTAACGAGGGGGACGCCGAAAAGCCCTAACAATGTCACAAGTACTTTCTTCAATACAGTGCATTTACGACCAAAAGATGTAGGTTGGAACACGGGGGTGCAAAACTTGTTTCTTGGCCCGGGCGCCATCTGACCGTGGTACGCCCCTGAATTCAAATGTTCTGAATTTGCTTTGTTGCCAGATGAAAGTTATTCAATTCCGTGGTTGCCAGTCTTTTTTTCAACACCTTTCAAAAAAACTCATTTTATTCGAAGATATTTGGTTCGTTTCAACACAGTCTTTCGGCACTTGGAGGTAGCTTTTGATGCGGCGGGACGCCGGTTCGGTACCACTGGTCCGTTTATTAGAAAAAGCGAACGCAGCGCAGGATTTGAATTTCAAGCAAATGATTATGAAAATGGTGAATGCGCTTTAAAGCGGCGAAGCAAAGATTTTTGAAAGGATCTGTAGAAAATATCAGCACAATTTTCATCCGGCGACTGATTGCATTGAATACGTTAGTCAGATTGGGTTGATAAGGCCCGTAGCCAGGTTTTTAAATTTCGACGGGGAATATATTTTTAGGGGGGCAATATTTTTGTTTTATTATATGTTTTTATTGTCTGCTTTGAGTCTGATAGATTTTTGATTGCATGCTATGTGCCGTGGGCCGTGGGTGGCCAAGCAGGGTCTATGTGCCGTGGGTGGCCAAGCAGGGGAGGAAGATTTCGGCGCCTTCCTCAAATTTTCAAAAACGATGACTTTTTCTAGAAAAAAGCATCCCCACAAAATTGAGGACATTTGTTTGGTTATGCACTTTCTCCGGCAACAACAAAGAAAACTAACATGAAAAAATTGTTGCTTAACCCTGCTCAGGTAACCTCTGAACACAAAGACTTTTGTTGTCCTTGCCCAAAATAGGCAGATTTTGTTTATTCGCTTATACTGGACTAACTGACGGGTTTAGACGCGCGCGCGGGTTTATTTACAACGTAGCAAGTCTTCTCAAGCTCATTCGATCAGTAAAAAACAACGCGTTGATTTTGGAAAATTTTTTGTATGATGAAGAACAAAAGCAACTTTCCAAACAAAAATGTGGGAAGTGCTCTTAACAAATGAACGAAAAAGTAAAGAAAAATCCAAAAATTGTGCCAGTAGACGTCATTGGTGGTCGGTTCAAGGTTTAAACAGAACCTAATTTCAAGCTTGTGTTTCTATCTGCAATAAAAGTAAATTAGGTTGAGACATGAAATTTTTCTATTTTCATTACAATTTTCAGCCACATTAATCAACCTTGCCCAAAATGGGCAATTTTTTTACGAAAATCAGACACACAAGGTGAACTTGCCCAAACCGGGCAAATACTTTGCGACAATTGTTGGACAATCAGATTGATCGCTGCACCGCTATTGACTTTCATGTCTCACATACGGCCAGCACCGTCGCCAAAGGGGGGATTTGTTGCGCTAAGCTCTCCCAAACAATGCTCCAAGCCCCCCAAATTGAAATATGAAAACTATAAATTAGTGGAATTTTGTCAATTCTGAATGAGTTCTGAGTTCTGAATGAATTACAAACTTTGTGAATTTTTAGAATAGTGTAAAATCCTATGAAAATACGAACAAACTACACATGTACTTCAAATAGCTTCTTGTTTTCGTACTTGTCCAAAGTTTTCGAATGTTGCAAGTGCGCGAGATGGGATTCACTGCGCAAATGGTTCGGTGGTGCTACGCATTTGCGCACCTTTAGAGGGAGCATTGGTTGCAAATAATGCTCTTTGTTGGCAGCAATGCTTCTTCACATATAATATAAAACAGGAGTGGGCAAGCTTGATCAATGGAAGAGTCATTTGCAGAAAACCAAAAATACCAGCGAGCCGCAAAACCGGTTTGTAGTGTCAATACAAATACGGTAAAGAATGCAAGTTTTACATTAAATAAGTTTTTGTTTGATTTTCTAGTCCCCGGAAATCTGGAGAGTACGTTATTAAAGCTGTGCGAATTAATTCTCGCAAGTGCTCATTTTTCAAGGTTGCACGATGGTGTGATTTTAAGAACCTCATTACGGAGAAAAAATATTCACAGAAATATGTTGTGCTCAGTGGTGTAGGAGGCGGGGGTGCAGGGGGTGCAAGCGCACCACCAAAAGTTTTGATTTGTCGAAAATCCGGGCAAAATCCCTAAATATTTTGGCAAAATCCTTGAAAATCTAGGCAAAATCCTGAAAAGTCTAGGCAAAATCCCTGAAAATCTGGGCAGAAATGGCGCCCACCGTTGTTTGAATTCAAAAAATGGCACCCAACATTTGCAGAAAAACAAATGAAGACCTTTTTGGAGGTGACACCAAAAATGTCTTAAATAATCTTTGTGGGAGAAAATTTTTTGGCAAAAGTCACACAACAACTTTTCGGGCAAGTTTGGGAAAATTTGGGCTAAAATCCTTCGCACCCCCAAAAATTTGCTTGCTCCTATACCTATGGTTGTGCTATATGCAGAAATGAGTCACACACTGGTATTTTAAATTCTGCCAGGGGCGCAGCCAGGATTTTTCTAAGGGGGGGGCTGAAATTATGCAAGCAAAAGCTATGAAAAGGAAAAATTGCTTGTGATAAGAATAGCCAGGAAAGCACATATATTGTGGATAAACAGTTGACTGTACTCACCACGAAAC
>JGI24159J19872_10006286_pt1 | contig 15456 bp, 13 predicted proteins | sample Ectturendosymbi4_FD_19872 | JGI IMG/M metagenome (IMG submission 19872) | reverse complement strand
ATGAACGGATTTACGTTTTTCAAATCCGAATTCGATCCAACAATTTTATTTCAAAATCAAATCCAAATTGAGGATGCTTTCTGAGAATTTTTGAATACTGTAATTAACATTTACGTTATTTAGTTGATTACTGATTTAAAAGTGCTCAGCTAGCGAGTGAATAACGTTCTTTCAAACGAACGTATGGGACGGGTAGAAATGGTTTGACTATAACTCATGATGGCTTTCACAAGAAATGAGATATGAAAGGTGTTTCAAGTAAGGTTCAGGTACCGCCATTGTTGCGTCAGCATCATCATGTGGCCCTCAGGTTACTTGATTAGTCCTCCATTGGCCCTCGTAGCGATTTGTGTTTGAGACACCTGCTTTGAGAATTTACTTAACAATGTCTGTAACAGTTGCAGCAGGTGAAAGAAGTTTTCAAAACTAATTAAGCAACGTGTGGTACGAGACTCCGACAACTTTTTGCGCTTTTTTATTCTCACTTGAGATTAAGCTTTTGTGGCGTAATGCTTTCGCACATGGCAAGGGTTTGGGCAGGTATTTTTGCTGTGCTTGTGTGTTTACATTCCTCAATATTAGAATTTTCTGGGGGGCATACAATCAAGCAATTGCCCCGGGGCACGGGCATCACAAGAGCTCTGCACGCCCGTGAACTAGACCAAGTTTGTTAAAATTACAAGCCAGCGCTTCTCAGCAAGAGCCGGTTTTAGGCCTTTAAAATGTCTACCAGTCCAATAATAGAAGCAGAATTTGGAAGCCCTTATCTCCAGTAAAATTAATAGCTACTAAATTTTCCTCGTGTGATTTTTACAAGAAAATAAAATCGAACGAAGATTTCTTGAAGAAAGTATTGTCTACTTTTCTACAGAAAAGTATGATTGGCCAAATATGTAAATTTACAAATGCTTAAACTTTGTTTTGTTTCTTAGTAAAATGCATTATTTTAGTTTTTCTTGGTGCCTCGACTACAGGAATCCAAAATGGCTACATGCTCAGTAAGATACGAACCACATTTATCTGATAAGGCTCGTTCTTCTGAAGCGTCCCGGTTTTCAATCACAAAAATATGGTATGCCTACTTGTAAACTGAATAGTGCCCACAAATCAGAGATTTTAGAAACCCGTTAAGCAAGGATTAGGCGCGAGAGAATTTTTCACTTCGCGGCGAAGATTTGCCGCTTCCGTCGGTTTTGCACTCCTTCAGTATCTCGTTTTTGCGTGCCGAGCGGTAGCGTGGTACACTGCGGCGATGCAACTGTTTACACGTTGAATGTGAACCGATGCTGGTAGACTGAATCAATCTAAGTTGATCTATGTGAACGCAGTGATAGTTAAGACTCTTGAGTGCATCGTTTTCAAGAAAACAAATTTCATTTGCGACGTCATACAGGGGCGATCGTCCCCAACTTGCGGCCCACGGGAAATTCTGACACGCTTCCCGGGAAATTTACATTTTTTCAAGCCATGTGACATGGCCTACGTCTTTTATAAGTTTCACATTTGTTTTTTCTTATCTGTGCTCAAGAAACCAAACACACTGCACATATGTGTGGCGGCATAAAAACGTTAAAGCACAACGTGAGGACCACGTTGCGATCCGCTTTTACCACGACTGTAAAAATCTCACATACCCGAGCAAAACACGTGAAGTGAAACGCACCCAAATTGTTGCAACTGCTAGGTTCACCATTCCCGTAATTGCTACTTTTTCACACTGTTACGAATCGAAAGCAACGAAACCATCGCGCGAAAGGATGTGAGGTTTAAACCAGAACCGTAGCCAGAAGTTTTCAATAGGTGGGCTTTACATTTGCGCAGGGGACTTGAAATTCTGAAAATTTGATAAAATCTCCACTGATTAATAGTGTTTCATATTTCAATTTGGAGGGTCTGACCCCACCAATGTCCTCCGAGGCGATGGAACTGTTTTAAACTTCCCTTATTCTGTCAATATTGAAATACATATTAAGAAATAAAAAGCTACAATCATCGAATCACGTTAAGGCTGAACAGAGCACAGTAAACAACTAAAAAGGTTTTATCCTGGCCTTCTTCATAACAAAATCATCTAGGAATTCATTACAGTTTGTTTGCCGTGTTTGTCACTTTTAATGCATCGAATGCTTAGTGTGGACAACCTCCCTTGGAATATTGCAATCATTTAATTCATTTTTAATTCTTTTGAATCTTGAAAAAGACCTTTATTCCTTCAATGCCCTGGCGTCCTTGCACTGATTTGTGTTTTTTCTAGCTGAATATTAATTATCGCCGAATAAAATCAACTCAACTCAACTTTATCCTGAGCAGTTATTGACCATCAAGCTAAGAAATAAGGGTCCGCGTGGTTGCATAAGCTAAGAACCACTAATCTACGACGTCAGACCCAAACGTGCTTTTGTCATTTTCTTGCTGTTTCCCTATTCTTTGGGGAAGACTTCTGCGGTTGTCAGTTGGCAAAGTGACTTTTGCAACATCCCTGAATTGCTTAACGTGGGAACAGTACAAACTTGCGCAAGTATCAATCTGATTTCTGAATGACTTTGTTAAAGAAAATTAAAATCGTAAAAATCACTCCCCGAGCTTCACGTAATAGAAAAGCCAACAAAACAACTGTATTGCTCAGAAGAAGCAAATGTGCTTTCATTGTAGGAAAAAAAGTTGATAAATAATAGTGAACCTGGATGTGGACGGCTATACTAAAATCCGAAATCACCGGAAAACACTCCGACAAACGCAAAAACCAACAACCTACTGCAAACCAAAGAATAGTAAATACCAAAATACAAGCTAGGTGGGGGCCCGGTTTTTACATTTAGTTTGCCGGGGGGGCGGTTCGCACCCCTGCCCCCGTCAGTTACGCCACTGATCAGGTGCATTTCAAACATGAACAGCCACCAGTTCTTTCGCCTGATTCACACGTAACAGTCGGTACGAGTCAGCAAACGCAGCCAGCGTCTTTTGAGCGTTTATTGAAATGATCAAATACCGGAAATTGACTCTATGCGAACCACAGTTTGTTGGAGGCCCCTGTAGATCTTGAGGCCCTAGGCTTCAGCCTATATAACCTATTAGTAAATCCGGCCCTGGTGCGGATATTTGTATTTTAGCTAACCGGTTAATAACCGCTAATTTGATTTCGCGAGATTTTCTTGATAAATTGAATGCGAACTCATGATACAGTTATACTGTAAATATACAAACATGGACAGGGTCGGCCTCAGCAAGTGCAGGGTCCGATTGGAAGTACATTTGCGGAGCCCCACTGAGTGGTGTGTGCAGAAATTTTTAGGGGAGCATTAATTCGTATGATAGATGTCAGTGATGTGAAAAACTAGACCCGAAAGAGTCGCCGAGACATGGATGACGTACCGTTTCACCATTTGGTAGTACCCTGTTGCAGTGAAACTAAAACCGTCCTATCACCCCCGTCTCTGGCAAAACTTCCGCTGTGATTGTGGACGGTCCCATTCGGATTAAGTAGTCCTTAACATTCCGATCCATGACACTGGTCAAGTGGCAGGATTGTTTGTCCATCCAATGGTTCAGGCAAATTTTGAATTTTCGTGCTCGTAAGACCCATCAGATTCACCAGCGCCGACGAACTTCCGTCTTCGTTAGACTTAATATTTTCCAAATGACTTACCTCACTTCTTGTACATAAGCTTCCCCTTTGGCTATCTGGCGTAACATCATCAGTCTAGCTGCTTGTGTTGTTGCAATTTTCACTGTGGTGTGACCAGTGCCGTAGCAGCCGAACTCTGGGTACCCCCCAAAAAGCTTGCAGCCCCCTAATATGGATTTCTTTAAAAAAATTTAAAAAAATATTTCGACGTTATGGTACAGTACATCCCGAGACCGAATGTCCTTCACAACAAAATATCCTAATTTTTTATTTTTCATTAATTTTTTTATTCCATTTGCGGAGAAAACATCGGCGAAACCGTCGCCAGAAAGTCTTCAGTTGGGGGCTTCATGCTTGTGCAGGGAAGCTAGACATTCTGAAAATGTACATTTAATTCACAACACAGCATTTGCAAATTGTGCGAATTAATTATAAAATTATCAAATATTTTCTCGCAATTACCTGTAATGGCTCGTAGTTCGCAACTAAAATTTTTTGACCGAGCTTAACAAATGGAAATGAGTCTTAATCATTGTCATTTCTTAAAAGACGATTATTTAGAGTTGTTGTAATGAAATGCAAATGTTAAGAAAAATTTGCAGGAAATCAGAATCAAGCCTATCATTGAGTTATGCAAACACGAAGGAACAAACCTGAGGCCGTTCAAAGCAGTGCGCCGGATGAACGTTTTCTTTAATTAGTGTAAATTGTGAATTTTGCTTAAAAAGCATGCGCATCGTGCTTTTCACTGGCCAAAAGTTCGGACTGCTTTAGAAAATTTGATTCAAGAAGAAAGTCACGATGATGGCAAAGACAAACACTTCGCGACCCTGGCGGCCCTTGAAAGCACTTGCGGCCCTACTTTGGGAATCTACGGCTTACACATTACAGCTGCTGTTTGAGACCCCTTTGAAAACAGATACCTGCACATTTCAGTTGCTGTTGGTGGCACAACAGCTCTGGAAAGCACCGTACTAACTTATGATCTGGAAGCACCGTACTAACTTGTAAATTTTCACCGTACACCGTAACGTGTAAATTTTCACCGTACACCGTACTCCTCTGGAAGCACCGTACTGACTTATGATCTGCTTCGGAGTACATTATATGAGTGGGTCAGTTTTTCACCAAAAATGAGGAAAATTTACACGCGAAACACCTCGAGAGGGCCCCTAAAAAGGGGGGGCCCGTGGCAAGTCGTCTCTCCTTAAACAAACCACTGCGTATAGGCTAACTTCACGTTCAACACTCCAAGNACTTAATGCTGACGCTTTACGCTCAAGCCGCAAATACGTTTATTACAGGGCCGTCGCCAGCGGGGGGTCAGTGTTCCCGCCCCCGCCCCCCGATTAGTGGGTGCAAGCAAACAGTTCGCACGCGGTGTTGCCACTGACTTGCCATCAATGCAGCATTCACTTCGAAAATAGCCACGTGGCTCCAGGCGCAAGAAAGCGGAAGGAGTACAACAAAAGGGAGTATAAATGAAACTGAAATGATAGTGATCATTTAATACAGTGCAACTTAAGCCGATTTTTATAATCGGAAACTGTGGCTGAGATTAAAGAATTATCAAGGTCAGTTAAAATCTGGAGCGTTTTCATTCTTTAAAAATCATGTAATCTATGATCCCTTATGACTATGTTTGCGGTGGATGGCAAAATCTGCATCTAATGTTGTCTGACTTTGTAGAAATTTATTTTTTGTCAATCAAAATTTGTAGCACCGATAATGTCAGAAAGATACCATGCAGGATGCGCAGTTTTGGTCCTGCATTGTTGCTCTGTCAGAACAAGGTGAAATGTAGCAACAACATGTCAGTATCAAATAAGTCTTGTCTGCAGGCCTTCATAGTGAATGTGTAACAAAATTTATGGCTCACTCGACATTCGGGAATGTTATTACTCAAGTCCCATTTTTATAGCCATCTCAGATTTTTCGAAAAAGCTGAGGTCCTGAAACGTGTTCCTACTCACAGTTTAATCAGTTTTATAAAGTTTGCTGTTGAAATGTCATTTTGAGAAAACACACATATTTCAGATGAATACATGCAGATAAAGCAAGGTTTTGGCATAAAAGTACCAGCATTGCTGTTAATACAAACAGCGCTTTGCCGCTTCTTCTGTTGAAAAAATCAAGGGTGAATTTTGTACCCTACCCCATGCTTTGAAGCATCCACATTGACTTTGCAAGACTGCAATGCTAGAAATAACAAAGCCGGTTCAAGCATGCAAATGCCATCCGTTATTACTGTACCCCAGCAGGAACATGAAAAAATCAACCTCACGATGTCTGTGAGAAATATAGGGTAAATACTTTGAATAATTTGCCGCTAATTACTGCAAAAAATTTCTACCACAACCCAATTTGAATAGTCACTTGTAAACATCTTAATTGTGACTTGTTTGCTGAACCTACAAATTTCAGCCACATCATCTTTCTAACCACTTTGCTATTTCTATCTTTGTGAAATTGTGGTCAAAACTTCAGGCTTTGCCGATATGATTACAAGAAAACTAAGACTGTTTTTTAAGTTCTCAAAACTTTGCACTGCAAGAAGGTGCAATCGTCACTAATTGCGTTAAGGAGGTGTAACATGCAACTATTATGTGCTTACAATCTCAGATCAAACTTTTTTCCTCCAATAAGCAATGGATTGTCAATGTAGCGAGATATAACATAGGCATCTTTGGCAGATGGTGGAGCAAAAGATGAAGTTCTACTATCTCTTGACCATTTTTTTATTTGAGACAGCTTGTTGATGAGAAATATTCCTATTCCTCTGGCCTGTAAAAATATGTATTTGGGTACTGAGTTTCAGAATAGAATAATTTGCAAAAAAAAATTAAATTGCGAAATGCTTACAGTTGCACAGACACATTTTTACATTTAAAGCAAACCAAATATCATTTCCACACACTAGTTCTTCTTCAATTAAACCCATCCCTGTAGCTTGAATAAATTCAAACTGTAGCACATCACTAAAACTATTACTAGGCACTGCAAAGAATGGCCAGAAAACTACAGAAAAGTAATTATAATTAGATGAAGAGTGTACTTGAAAAGCCTATTTCAGAGGTCACCAACATGGTGTCCACGAGCACCAGGTCACCTAAGCACCACATGGGTCACCTGCGGGCTTGTTTTAAAAATAGCATCATCAGTGTCTTCACACAGATAATATCATTAATCATAGTGATAGCATAATTAACTGTAAATTAAGCACAATTTTATTTCAAAAGTATGTATTAAACTGGTAGCTTTTTGCATTAGTCAGTATTCAAGAAGTAGCTCTCAATTACAAAAAGTTGGTGACCTCTGCCCTGAAAGATAGACAGCCACCATGGAATTTATCACTTTTACAACAAATATGCAACTAACTTTTCCACATGGCTTCATGATCCAGGTACTTGAGGGATTTTTCCTGAATTCTTCCACAAACAAATTATAATCCGCAGGCAAAAGAAAAGTTACTGGAATTGAATCAAGATAGACGTAACGCCCAGTTTCATCCTGCATGGCATTTCACATTTTTATGCAATGCTTTGAGCAATAATGGTGTTCATTGTGGCATTGCATGCATATACATAAACATACAGTGTAAATACCTGTATAACATGATCTCACTAGCAGGGATGTAGTTCTAAAAGATGTGTGGGATGTTCGCACACCAAATATAAAGGAAGACGACACCAAATAGTTTGAATAAAGTGAGCATTCGCCTACAAGAATTTCTACACTGGATCTTCCTGTTTCACTGCAGACTTTTGACTAGCAGTGCGAATCTGCGTGTCGCTAGCACATCTGTGAGAATGCAGCCATGTTTTAATGTAATCGTTTGATTCCCACATCTTCAAGTGATCCTACTAGTGCAAAAAGGTTCCCACCTCACTACAGGCCTGCTTATTAGACACCCACAGTTACTAATATTCATTATCCAGCTAAACAAGGACCAATACAAATGAGGTAAAACTAATTTTCACTCCTCAAACGTGTACTTTAAATGTTCTAACATCAACAACAGACACAATTGTTTGGTACAACACTGGAATTTGCACAATCTTTCCCCAATAATTTAAGACAATTCAAGGCAGTATTGGTCTGTATCAATGCAAAAGCAACCACTGCATAACAAACATGCAAACTGAACTGACATAGAAAGAAGAACAGTATGGCAGACAGACACGGGCGATTACATCACAAATGTAATCGATTACAATTGCTTGCCACCTGCTCGATTACGATTACGAATAAACAAAATCACAATGAAATCGATTACGATTACATTGAAAGTAATCACGATTACAATCGCAATTACATTCGTCTTGAAACATCTTCAGAACAAAAACAAACCCCACTTGCATGGTTTGATGTAAGTATGTCAACGGAGTATCACGATTACAATCGCAATTACAATCAACGGAGTATCACGATTACAATCGCAATTACATTCGTCTTGAAACATCTTCAGAACAAAAACAAAACCCATTTCCATGGTTTGATGTAAGTATGTTTTCAGACTACAGACGGTATGAATCAATTAAACAAACAAAATTTCTAATCGGGAAGGAATAAACACTGGAAAAAAGAAAAAAAACACACTGATTGTTTAATGAGGTTTTCGTGCAGTCAACAAACCAGTGGCGTAACATGAGGTTTGACCTAGAGGAGAAACTTAGCTGAAAGAGGCCCAATGTCATCTTTAGGGACCTACTGGTCAAAACTCAGAAAAAAAACTTTGAGATATGGTGGTGAATCCGGGTGCAGATGGCTATACTAAAACCTCAAATCAACTGAGTCGGAAAATACTTCGAAAAACGTAAAAAGACAACAGCCTACTAAAAGCCAGTTAAAAGAATACTAAAAGCGAAATATAAGCTAAGCGGGGACCTGGTTTGTAGATTAGCTGGTCAAGGGAGTCAAATCGTCCCTCTTCCCTCCCGTCAGTTACTCTACCGCAATAAACAATTTAAATATTGGTTAAACAAACATAACAAAGGTTTAAAATCTTTGCTACAGTTGATAAACATCAACGCTTCCAATCTTTTATCAGTCAAACAACATCTATCAGGCTTGAACATTCGTCCAGCAACGCTGAAAATTCATTTATTAGTAATTTCAAAATTGCTGGCTACTTCTAACTGCGCGTTACGATCATCTGCAAGCCAGCATAGCATTGTGCAGCTTTTCATTTGAAATGAAATGAATAGTGATGACAATATAGATGCGCATCTGTCTATTAGACCAAAAGTCAATGGTAAACGAAACCTCGGTAGTTTTGTTGAGCTTTTTTACCGGTATCTGGTGGATCACGGTTGACATGCTACTGCTAGTTATCGGTGTTGTGGAAAGTTATTTTCTTGGATTAAAGTACCTTATTCCTCTGAAAAAAGTTAATTTACTGCATTTAAATTACCCTACTGTACTAATTATTGTTGAGTTCGCGTTGCCTCCTCAACATGAAACTTCCTCCGACTCCGAGATCCATTTAATAAGTGATATCAATGATTTGGCCATCAATTCAAGAAAAAGACCAATAAGTGCGTTACTGCTTTCGATACATAGTAGTGATTAGGAAGAATATTGGGAAACCAGGACTTCGTATTTAAAGAACAATGAACTACCTAGCAAAAGAATCAAAATCGAAACACTTGTAGACTAGAACATTCCATCCGGCTTGAACCTTGTACATGTTGTAATATTATGCCTACTATTTACGTTTTAATACCACGTTATGATAATGGAGGAAGTAATCAGAACATTAATGTAATACATTTCAATTTAAATTATTAACATTTCTTTTATAATAATACCGATTTAAAAAAGTTAAATCCACGGCGGATGAATATTTCCTATGTACCGTACGATATGACTCCACGTTGAAACAGCTCATTGACCAATAAGACAACACCTTATTATACTGATCAGGCGGACGCCACGTGGAGACAAGGCACTGACCAATAGGAAAAAGGATTCCGGGTGAATACCTGAGAGTGACATAACAAGATGTAACGTCACAACATACTGCTATTCTTATCAAAAAGAAATACTCGGAGCATGGAGCTCCTTGGCCCTTATGGGCTTCAACATTTGGGGTTGCCAGATTGGCTCTTTTGGAGCCAAAAAGCAGAAATTTGGCTCTTTTGAGAAGCGCTTGACTCCAAAATTTTTATTTGGCTATTTGGCTACTTTTTGGCTCTTTTGCAACTTTTTCGTTCCAGAAATTTTTCTGGGAGAAAAGTTGGGAGTGGCACATGTAGCTTGTCTCCGCCACAATGAAACGAGAAGCAGGCCACTACACAGTTGCGCAACGCACTAATGAGCACTCAGGTATACTTAAAGAGGGATACAGAACATGTGCAAGTGGAGCGCGCAACTTGTCTCATGCAGTGCCCAGTAAATCTGTTCCTGCTGTGCACTGCATTTTTAAACTTCAATGTTTGAACCAGACACGAAGTCCACATAGAGCACAAGCACACATTTAGCCTGTTTACATGGCGCGTTTCATTGTGGCCAAATTGTGGCTTTTGGTTGATTGTGGCTTTTATTTTCTGAGTCACGTTTAAGAGTGTGGCTTTCTTAAGCGTGACTCAGCAATTAAAAGCCACAATCAGGCCACAATGAAATGCGCCACGTAAACAGGCTAATTGTCTCCACTGGTGTCTGCAAATTATTTTGTCTGTGGAGCCTTTGGCAAAATCCCAGACAACTCACCGAACCCAAAACGAGCTGAACTTCTCATATAACACCAACTACTGATATGAAATCTATTTAACTGCAACATAAAGGCATTGACCAAGACTTGAATACGATCACAAAAAGGAAATGGCCAACTTTTCATTGATATTTGAGACTCCATCAATGAGAAGGGTGTTTCCTGTGAGAAACAGCAGGAGCATTTTTATCTGGCTGGAGATGGATAGGTGAATTTAGTTGCAAGTCACCACGCTATCCGAGTTCAGTCAGTTCCTCCGCTTTAGGAATGCATTTGCGTGACTAACACCAGCTTCAACTGTGTAGGAAATTCAGGAATGCAAGTAAAAACGGCTCAACAGCTGCTCAAAGTTTTGGGTAATTAGCAGCGGTATTAGTATTTACATTGCACTGTCACGCAGGTCTTTTGTGCTTGAATAGTGATTGAGCTTTGAGATCCACACATACCAATAAGTTCATCTTGCAATTGTGAATTAATGTCTGCATTTTGCACATTAAAACCAAATTGCGTAACAATCCAATCCGGTATACGCATTCTCTGCAGGTCCTCAAATCCTGCCTTTGTCTTAACTTAAATTTTTATGGTGCTTTGCGTATATCTCCAAATCCCTGTCAACAATACTTTCATCTTTTTCCAATTGCAGCAAGCTGGAGAAATATTTAAAATCTTTGCGTTGCAATGCAAATTTGAATAGTCCTAATTTTGTTTGAAACGCCACTAGGATTGTTCGAGCTTGGATCATACCCATTTCGTTCATGCCGCGTTTGTGTCAAGTCAAGTCTGGTTTGCCAAACTTATGTTTAATGGAACAAGGTGGAACACGCTGACAGCACGGGACTCGCAAATGGTACGCCATCAGAAAAAGTTTAAGAACCATTGCTGTATGGTTTCTTTTGTTAAGGTTGTAAAGATTTTGTGATATTGGCTATGTTTTTCTCATGTTTTGCTTGTACTGGCTTACCTGTCTGCAGCACAGTCTAGTGTGGAAGCGTAGTTGTCGGGTATATTTTTTAATTTCCAAACACTAGTAATGAAAACTTTACACTAGTGTTGAAAACCCCCAGCAATAAGCCGGGTAAAAATGAGAAAAATTGACATTATCACCTATGCATGCAGTGTAGGCCTGCTGTATTATGTGTTGTGTTTGTTTTGTATACTTTGACAAATAAATGTGAAATTGCTAATATAATCTTGTGTACTTACTAAAGAAGCTAATCATTGTGTAGAACTGACATTACACATAGGCGTTGGGCTATGGTCCAGGCTGGTTGCAAGTATTTCGTAGCAGGGGTGACCAAAAACCACAAGAGGGGGCAAGCACATTTTTTTAAATGCAATATTGGATGCATGCAGCCACCGCGGTGCCAAACATGAAATTGAAATAGGGGGGCACAGATTGTAAACGGGGACCGTGCACCACTGGCCCCCCGCTGGTGAAGGCCCTGCTATGGCCACCATAAGCAACTCATGTTGTAGTCTGCGTATTACAGGGACAACATATTAAGAGAAGTCTATCCGCGTATTACGGGAGCTTCTTAAAAAGGCCTTTCGGTGTATTACAGGAGGCGATCAATGGGAATTATGGTCCTGTGACCTGTTTTATCCCTGATACCCAACGATAGTGCTAGTTACTCTCTCCTCCACAGGAGAAAACCCCTGAACTCGTGTTATAACCCCTGTTTGTTAACTCTCTGCATATATTATGCATGAATATTCACGGCGCATTGCTTAACGTTTTAATAAAAATATTGTTGAAATTAGAATGATTCATGATATTACCTGAGCGTGAAAGTCAAACTGAACGGGCGGGTCTGAAACTGTTTATTGTAGTTTTGGGCGTGCCTTGAATAGTCTTTGTTGTAACTTACCCAGTGCTCTCGGGGGACTATTCTAAAATGCGAACCCCCTCTCAAGGGGTCCGTAACATTATATACATGAGTGCACTTACATTCATAAGTTCACTCTGAATCTATATAAATAAAACCAACACCTCTCCTCGTAATGTCCCGTTCCGCTATTCTGTTGCCGAAATGTCAACCCGTTTTTAAGAAAACCTCCTATATTTGTTGCTACATCTCACTAGACCCACCACGTTACTTCTCGCAGCCAACATGAATTAAGGCTAGCTGAAACAAAGAAAGAATTAGCTGCAAAGGCTGTGTTTGCCCTTGGACTAACTGGATTTAAAACACACAGACGGGCAAACATCCTCCCTTGAACCACGAAACAACCATAACAATGATAAAGGAGGAATCCCAGCCACCACAACCGCAGTTCATTGCACAGTGATGCAGGATGAAGATTTCCAAGTTTAATCACAAAAGTAATCGTTGATTACGATTAAATTAGCAGTGTAATCGGTTACGATTACATTTCATTTTTGCTCAGTTCAATCGATTACGATTACTAAAAAACTGTAATCGATTGCAATCGATTATGATTGACGATTACCCCATGTCTGATGGCAGACAGGCATTTTTGTCATCCCACAAGGAGGAAGGGTGTGCATGTTGAGGTTGAAGTTGTTGGGCCTCCTTCTGTGTTTGATACAGGCATCGGCCCACACTCAAATGCACTGTACCTGAAATTCGTAGAAGAAATTAGTTGTGTCCTGCAAACGGTTGAAACTAACGAATCAACGATCCTTTTGAGAGACTTCATTGCTCATGTTGGGAATGATACCATGTATGGAAGGGTGTGATTAGACGACGTGGTGATGCTGACATTAATGATAACGGAAGGCTCCTGCTGCCACAACGCACTGTGCATCATGAACACTTTCTTCTAGCACAGAGATGTGCACAAGTACACCTGGTGCAGAGATTCCTTGGCCAACGGTCACTCATTGATTTCTCCATAGTTGCAGTTGACTTGTCATGTTCAGTGTTGGACGTTCGTGTCAAAAGGGGTGCTGAACTGCCGACCGATCACCACCTGCAGGTCTGAAACTTGCACCTGATAAAGCCGTTAGAGCAGGGGTGGCCAACCTTTTGATTCCATGCGCCAATTTTTTCCACGCTTGTTTCAGATGCGCCACACAAACTTCGCTTCCTTTCAGTCTTTTGAAACGTGTGGTAATATGGACGTATTTTGAACTTATAATAACATATATCAGGTTTTTTTTAAGGAAAATGTTAGGTACCCGGTATGGATCTGTAGGGACCCGATTTCTTTGATTCTAGGGATCCGATTTTCTCTGATTCTAGGGACCCGATGATAATTTTCGCTGATTCTAGGAACCCAATTTTCATTTCTAGGGACCCGAATCGGGTCCCTAAAACACCTTAAAAAACCTGATATATTTATTTGAATCATATATGCTTTATGTTATATGACAAACATATAAACAAGCATTGCCCAATTTATTTAATAATGATGACAGATGTAGCAGTTGTAGCGGAAAGGCTCTCACACAGCACTTTTTAATTTTCATTGATCCTTTTATTTAATTTTTTCAGAAAGTACTAATGGTAATATATGAACACATTTGGCAGTTTTAAATAATAATAATTTTAAACACAGGCAAAATAAACATAAATGACTTTATTGTGACTTTTGATTCTGCTTTGCTTTTACCAAACCAGTAATATTAGGTGAATTCGCAACTGAAAGCAACCGACAGTTCTTCAAGTTGGAATCGGACAGTCGCGACCTCAGTTTGTTTTTGATTATTTTCATGAAAGAAATTGACTCCTCGCATCTGTACGTAGTTCCGAAGAGGCAGGCATAACTCCGGGAAAATTTTCTCATTTCTGGAAAATGTTCACATGGTAATGATCGGCAAAAACCAATAATTTCCGACGCAATTGGGACTGAGTTTTGGTTCATCAAATTTCATTTTCAATACTGAGTTTGCTTTAAGTTCAATAAGTACCATTTGCATATTACTTGGCATCTTGAGAATGTTATGTTCAATAAGTGGAAATGGATTTATAAATGCAAGCATGCGGTCTTCTTCAGAAAAATCACTAAAACGACTATCAAACGCCTCTTGAAGTAATTTGATTTTTTTCAATGTATTTTGCAACGTTGAAATATTTTCAGCACATTCACTTTGTTCTTTCAAATTTGGCATTTGGCTCAAATCCTTTTTTTCTAACTGAGAGATCAACAGTTTTAACTTCATCTTAAAGGCACTGACATCATTTACTAAACTAGGAACCAGTTTGTCTTTGCCCTGCAGTTTCAAATTGAGATAATTGAGAAGGGTGGTAACATCAACTAAAATTGCTAAATCTAACAACTAGTTCTCATTACACAAAAGGGCCCTTTCCTCGGGCAGTTCATCTTTCTCTTCTAGAAAATCATCCACAGTGTGTTTCATTTTCCAAAATCGTTTCAGAACTTGCCCTCCAGAAAGCCAACGTACCTTACAGTGAAGGATTAGATCAAAATATTCCTCATCTAGCAGTTCACAATCTTCTCTTAATTGTCTTCTGTTTAATCCTCTTGCACTAATTCTTTTCACACTTTACAACTGGTACCATAACACGATGCAAATTCAAAACTTTTCCACATATACTGTTGGTGAATAATGCAGTGATATTTTAGGAGAAGACGACCTGAAAACCTTTCAAGCAAGGCTACAACCCCAGCAGCTTTACCAATCATTGACAGTGCTCCATCAATGCAGACACTTAAAAGTTTGCTTAAATCAAATTGCTGATTTTCTAGACACAACTTTACTTTCTCAAATATGTCTGATCCTCTTGTTTTTCCATGGAGTGGCTCAAACACAAGCTCTTTAACGTTAAAATTATCATCAATTTAAAATTATCATCGTTAAAATTATCAATTCCTCTTACAAAAATGCTTAACTGGGCTATATCACATATGCCAGCAGATTCGTGCAAGGCTAATGAAAAACGTAGAACATGCATGGACACGGTTTTTCACTTGCTCACATACATCATGAGAAAGCTCCTCGATGCGTCTTTAACTACTGCAAAAGCGGATTGATCTAAAAGAAACATAGCGTTGCCAGAAAGGACGTGCAAGAAAAATAAAATCACTAAAACAGGTTTTTTTTTAAGGAAAATGTTAGGAACCCGGTATGGATCTGTAGGTACCCGATTTCTCTGATTCTAGGGACCCGATTTGAAATTCTAGGGACCCGAAT
>JGI24159J19872_10006285_pt1 | contig 15457 bp, 12 predicted proteins | sample Ectturendosymbi4_FD_19872 | JGI IMG/M metagenome (IMG submission 19872) | reverse complement strand
GACGCGCTTTTGACTCCGATGCTTCTCGCGTTCGCAGGGCGCGCCGCAGCATCCCCGACTGGAGCTTCAACAACAGCTATCAGACCAACGCAACAATCAACGGTACGTCGTCGTCGCGCGGATCTTTCATGCTAAGTCCCAAATAAACTTCGCTTGCGTTCTTGTTTCGGCGACGCCGTCGTGACGTCACGAGCGCGTTTCGTTCGCGATCGGGCGTTGTCGCGTTTGCGGCGACGCGCGACTCCGTGCAGCGGAACGACTGCGTGCGCCGAAGGTCGAGTCGCAAATGTTCGCCGAACACTGCAAGCGACTGACCGGCCGGTAACCAGGGGTCGTCATCGGCTCCAGGGGTTGAAATCCAACGTTTCTGCGACCGGCGACGAAACGCTGCCCTCCTCCGCAACGTTATTTCTTATTTTTGTCAAACGTTGGACGTCGTCGCGCGGTGAATGACATCACGAGGATGATGATGATGATGACGACGAAGACGTTGAGACTCGGACCCATAGCGTTGCTTTTTTTCGCCGTTACAAATTACGACGTACACGCTTTTGCGTGCCTGCCCGAGGATGCTTTTGATCTCGTGGAGAAATTTCTGCCGTCGGTTGAAGGCCTTTCATCCATCGAAGTTTACGACACAAGTCGTCGGTGGCTTTGTGCCGCACCTACAGTCCTTCGCGGATCGCCAACGGTGTTGGTGGGAATATTACAGTTGACCGTGACTTGATTACGTAATGAGAGAGCGGCTGGCCCGTGGGCAAATGTCAAGTGATAATAATAATTCACATGGTGGAACAGCGTTCCAGCTTAAGAGGAAACCACCCGAAGCGGTGTGAAGTGTGAAACAAGTTCGTTTTCAAGTTGTTTACTGGGAAAAAATTTCATTAACGCCGTCGTTACGGTCTGTTATTCAACGCTCATCAACCAATCCAACCAAAATTTCCGCTTCCCGGTAAATGCCTTGGCAACACCGACCCCCCCAAATCAGTATTTCCTTCTTGCAGTACGCGCGACATTTGCGGCGTCCTTTAACTTGTGATGTAACAATGCGTTTGTCTTTCACTTTTACAGTAACAGTGCGTTCGTCTTTAGGTTGTGATGTAATTGTCTTTAACTTGTGAAGTAAGAGCGCGTTTGTCTTTAAGTTGTGATTTAACAGTGCGTTTGTCTGTAAGTTGTGACGTAACAGCGCGATCGTCTTTAGGCTTTGATGTAATTGTCTCTAACTTGTGAAGTAACAGCGCGTTTGTCTATAAGTTGTGATGTAACAGTGCGTTCGTTTTTAACTTGTGATGTAACAGTGCATTTGTCTTTAACTTGTGATGTAACAGTGCGTTTTTGTTTTACACCTTTACAGCGACGACAGCGCCATTGCCGGTGGAGCCCAAGTGGAACGAGGCGAATGTGACCGGGAACAACTACACAATCAACAAGTAAGTTCGGTTCTTTGAAAGACGCCGCGGCGTGACTCATTCTGCGCGGTCACGCGTCGGCGGAAAACATTTCCCGGTCGAGCGGCGGAGAAAGTTCAAGGCACCGTCACTCGAGCGCGCATTAATTAGCGCGTGTGCCGCCGTATCGGCAGCGGTCTGCGGAAAAGAAGCCGGGTTCGTCAACGGCGCTGTGCGTTGGCGTGCTCGAGAGTTTAGTTTTTGACTTTTTTTTATTCCTGCGTTTTCTTTGTTCGCGGATACGTTTTGTCCCTCTTTTTTCGCTGGACGCCTGAAAAACTCCGCCCGACCTATCCTCACAGTCTGCTCGCTTCCGCATCCCGCGTTCTGTGCTTCGCGTATGTTTGAAGCGACGGAACAGTAAGCTCAACTACCATTTCGAGGAAACTTTCTTTTCAGTCAAATCGTTATTTTTCGAGTAAACAATGTGCTGTGACTGGGTCAGTGGGGAGGGTTCACCTGTTCATGCTGCCCAACCCCAACTCGCCCCCGCAACCTGGACGAAAACTCCCATTTCCTGTCTCGTGGTTCCGCGTTGACGTCTCGGCGAGGGGCTCCGCAATGTCACGCTTGACTTACCACAATAGTGGAAGCGAGACGTCTGGCTTTTGCCAAAACAAAAGTTGTGGAAATCCCCGCTGGATTTTGAAAATTTTTGTGATGATGAAAATTTGCCAACACAGTGCTTTTTTAAGATTCCAATTTTTGGCCAGAATCTTCTACAGTAGGACGTGCAAGTTGCTGACTCAAGCCAGTTGTCCGGGATCTTCATATTTTAAAAAGTGATAACGAAAGTCAGCTGTCTGTAGTAAACGCTGACACAAGTTAATTCCAGTAAATCTGTCTTGTGACTAACGCCACGTAAACGATCATCTTTCACTGGCGCTTGCCGCATAGCACTGAAATCCTATCGACAGTTGATGCAAGCGAAGTTCAGTGATAACCAATTTTTCTGGACACGAGATAAGTCCGGGAACTTTGTGTAACTGTGAACAGCATACACAACGGGTCCTGAGCATCAACAGGTTCTTTGCTGAAGCGACGTTTGATATCCATGGTGTAAAAGTAAGCAGGTAAACAAATCAACGAAAAAGGAAGCAAAAGTAGACAGCAAGGAATCACCTTGTTCCCACCTCAATAGGGAAGTATCTAGAACTTCCTTCAGGCAGGGGATTAGTGCTAACATATGACGATCGTTTAACCTTTGCTGGATACAGTAGAAGGTTGCCTTGAATAGCCTTTGAATAGCACGCAAATGTCACTTGCATTCTGGCGAAAGGTTGGCGAGTCAATTCACGATGATAATGCGTTTCGCGTTCAGTCTTCCCGGCAATGTCCTTGCTGTTATCAGCTCTTGCAAGGTCCCTGTAATGTTCTACCGTTCTCGTATGAAATGCTACTGAATCTTAACTGGAAGTTTGACTTCACCAGCATACAACACAAGCACGCTGAAATAGAGAAGTTAAATTGAGCTGCACTCTCTTCAACAGCATCGTTCACGAAAACCTCGATGGGCACTGCGGTTGTTTTGTAAAACGTTCCGTCCGTAAAAAAAGGAAGGAGGGATTGGTCAGCTATAGAAGGGGGGTGTCGCGCACAGCGGCCAGGGTTTTTACGTCAGAACCGCCCATCTTCGCCGAGTCTTCGTTGTATGAACGAGCTCCTTCAATCGACTGCTTGGCCGCGCTATATCTCGGGGCATGTGTTGAGCAGCCATTCGATTGCCATTGGCCGGGCCGAGTGTCACGAACGGAGCAAACCGTTTGCTTTTTAACAAATGCACAGGGTTCCTGCCGAGTCTTGAAAAGCATGGAAAAAGTTGGGGCATTTTCCAATGTGGAAATGTGGGGGGAAAGAATGTGTCCTGTTAATATGGAAAAAGAAAATAATTTTCCAGACCCGATCTTTTGACACACATTCTGATAATATTTTGCTGAGGAAAAGTAAAGCCTGTTAAAAGTCTGGAAATTTATATTCAGTGATGCGTAGGGGCCCTGAATGTACGAGATGCGCTTCCACCAACAGTCGGTTCTCATCCAATGTGACTTTGTTGTCGCGCAGCCTCCGTCACTTCACGGCCTACAGTCTCCTGATAGAGGCGTGCAATCATGAATGGAAGAAGTACAAGTGTAGTCAGGCGGCCATCATCAGCCAGAAGACCGCCCGGGCCTTGTACGTGGACAAGATTGTCGACGACACAATGAAATATCTCAGCACGCACCCTGGGAAAGGCGTCAAGTCAGAGGTAATTCNAGTTNACCTGTCTGGTNCTACGTTGGAAAGCATTTTGTGTTTCTGGTTTTGATTTGTTCTTNAGAGCTTTCAGCTTAGGCGCCGTGCCTTTGCAGCTATCTGCAGATTGTCGAAGTCTTATTATCAGAAGAACAGGGTCTTCTCGGCATAGCTGCGGCGTGTTCACTAACGCTCTGTGTGTGGTGGTGGTGTCGGGTATTGGTGATCTTGTCTGTTGAATGCGTATGGTGTCGGGTATTGGTGGTCTTGTCTGTTGAATGCGGACGTCTCAAAACACAGGGCGGGAAGCTTTGAGTCGAGGCCTCGCATCTCCACGAGCTCAATGTTGAGTTTTTTAGGCGAGCGCAAATGGTACTTATCTGTCAATGTTCTTGAAAAAAAATTATACAGGGTTTTTTAAAGGTGTTTCAGGGACTCAACTTGAAAATCAGGTCCACACCGGGCACCTCACATTTTCCTCAAAAAAAAACTGGTTTACGGTAAAAATTTGTGGTATCGTTTTGCGACACCAGGTGGTAACAATTTCAGCGTGTTGATTTTTGGCTCCGAGTGACCCTTTTTGGCCGACAGAGCCCATCTAACATGCGTGACAATCGTGTGGTTGCCCGACAGGCGTTTTCTAGTTAGGAATTGTTGTACACGTCGTTGTGAGGCAACATGGTACTGCTCGTTTTATGATAAGGTGCTCCACTTGCTGCAAGCTTGGGCGGGGTCAAGAAAACTAAAGCCGCTTTTTCATATTTCAGCCATTCCCTTTTCTAAGTTCACAAAATTTTGTTTGAATTTATTTTGGGGGCCATTGGAAGATTGATGGAGTTACTGTTGATCTTTAAGTTCCGAAGCGTTGCGAACCTATTCTGCACTCGTGTCTTGAAGTTCGAGCGCCAAATAATACACATGCATCATGCTTGTGATCCTGCCGTTAAGTCGCGTCTTCACGCAGACTGAAATACTGAACGCGACGCTTATTTGTGGGGTAGTGACCGCCATAACCTCGTCGCAGCCGCATTTTTCCCAATGATCGATGCTTGTGACCAGCACACTGCGCTGCACAATCTTTTCCACATGTTGACTGTGAACACTTCACATCTGCTTCTCTGCTGGACGTCTGACTTGCAAGTTTCTCTTCTCATGATCACTGCGCCGTGATCTTAAAAAATACCCAGGCAAGCGTCAACCACGATGTGCGCACTCGCCTGGCGACGTCACAGAACTATTTGTTACGTTGCGCGCGAGCCGCAAAATTCCCCCCCCCAATGCTCAGCGAACGTTTCGCGCAAAGCTCTTCGCCGATTTTTCCCACGCCTTTGCAAAAGTCCGCAAATCCAGGCAAGCGGGGGGTTTGTTTGTAGTACTCGGGCGACGGTGGTCGGCCGCGGGTTATCTTTCCTCCCGACCTTAATCGCTTCTGCAAATAGTTCCTACCTGCTTGCGGCATATGTTAAGGTCTGGTCGACAGCAGTTTCGTTGTAAGCGGAGACGCACCGCGATCTACGTCCAGTGCTGCTTTCGTTGACTGGCCAGCATTGTCCCAACGTTATGGCCCTGTTTGGCCCAGCACGGCTGTCCTGAACCTTTTCTGTTCCGTACAGGGTTGAGAAACACCCGGATTTTTTAAAAACAAAGAGGTTTTTGTTGTTTTTTAAGAAAAAACACAGAAACCCCATTCTAAGTTGTTGTTATTGCACCATGCAATATCACCATTTTAAGAATTGCACAATAATAACATGTTATACCTATTATGACATTCAAAATTAAGGGTAAAGAAATGTAACCCATCTTTTGATTTCGCAAAGTGTTGTTGGTCAGTTCACTCCATTAACGTGGTAGGGTCTGGCAAGCATGCGCACAGCAAACAGAGAAAAGCCACTCCCAAACAAACTCTGCAGTTTCACGTCAAGTTTATGTGCATGCCCTGCTAGTTCAGCATCTTCACACAGCGCATTTTTTCAACACATGGTTTGGTTCGGTCCAACATAGAAGCCAGTTTGGATGAAAAGAAGGCAGAAAAATTGTTTAAATCTACCGATTGTGCAGAGCTGAAGAAGGTAACCAGTGGAATTTACTCAAACTGTTCGAATTATTCTTTTCTTTTGTTCAAGTCCTTCAAATTTCGTTGCTGTTCGTTTTATTTGATGAAAAAAATTTACAATTAACTGTGCAAGCGTGCTTGCTTATGTTACTTATTATTTCGTAATAGATTTTTCAAAGGAAAAGCAAATAATAATGCGTTTCTTGGTTTTTTCAAGTGGGTTTTTTCAAAAAGAAAGACGGTTGTTTTTTGGGTTGAGTCCAATTAAATGAGCCCTGGCCCCGTATCATGTCTGCAGCGATTGGTCGTTGCAGCAGATCTTCATGCTTTGACCGTGCCTGGTGGCTTAGAGCAACGTCGTTGCGTCGCGAAAACTTAGCAGGTGTTCTTCTTCATTTTAAGGAAAGTCGCTCTTTCGACTCCTGGAAACAAAGCTGTCGGTACCTTGGTGTTGCCCGGAACTTTGTCGATTATATTTTGTGAAATGTAATTGAAATACAGCTTGAAGATGTTTCTTTTCTTGCCAAAAGCTCTTTTGATTGGTAACGATTTGCGATGACTTGGCTTGAATCGCAGTCACTTGCACTGAAAGCATATCTGAGGTGCACTGGTAGCTGGTTTGCCTCGGCGTGTTGATCCGGGTCTTTTGACTTGGGATATGCAAAAGATATCTTGCCGATTTTTATACTGCGGTAGAAAAGTCCATCGTTACATGTTATTAAAACGCGTTTAATTTTGACATAAGGGAAGCTTGTTTGTTCATTGACATCGGGGTTGGATTTCATTGGCACTTCCCTCGACCAATCAGGGAGCCGCAACGTAATTCAAACCCGGCTGGAACGATTCATCTGCTGCGGAAATGATGCATTTAAAGTGCATTCGTTTATAAAAGCATGCTGCTGTTAAAACCACACACAATAACTTGTGATTTTCCATACTAAGTATGACAACGCGACGAGCACGTCGCGGATTTGCCTTTAACCAATTCATCTACTTTCCTGATTGCGGCAAAGCTTGTTTGCTTGGTGNCCTTTAAATGTTTCTGTTCCCGAAGCGCTTCGGGTCCAAAATTAGCCGCCGATTANGAAGTGATCCTTCAGCGCCGGCACCATCCATAGTGCTATTTGCGTGGGATCAAAGGTAAACTACTCGACAAGCGACAGATTGCCTGCATGCGCTTCAACAAGGCGTGACCGTTCGGTGCGTTTGTTTCCACCAGTCGGACAGGATAGGGCCTCGACTGACCGCTACGTCCAGCATTTATCTGCAAAACAAGGTCGGTTCACATTTTCCCGCAAAGCGTTTTTCAGTGGACCGGCGTCGACGTTCTTGGAGATTATATATAAACCCTTGGTCGAAAAGACAACGATCGCCTGCCCTGTTATGCTTTGCGTCGATTCCGGACCCGACAACAATCGCGTGTGAATCATCGAACACTTAGGTCCAAGTAATTTCCCCTTTGTTGATTTCCTCACGTCGAGAATGGCAAAGGTCTTGCTAGCCGTCGAGTGACTGACTTGTTTTCTTTCAGCTCAATAACATGCAAGACCGCTCAGGCACTGATTCGAGGTCCAGAGTTCAGAGCTTGCAAGGGCCCATCCATGACAACTTACTAGTCTGCGTGCTTTGAAACGTCAGTATGCAGGATGATTTGGGACAGTGACATGCACCAACAGGGCACGGACAAACTCAATTTCTGTTTGACTTTAGTCAAAACGGAGAACAAACGCGTGTTTTCTTAAGACGTCATATGATGCTACTGGCTGCAGCTTTTATTTCAAAGCTTTTAATTGTCTGGGAAATTGCTGTTGAAGATCAAAAGTGAAAGCAACTATAAAAACAAAATTCTCCATCGTTTTATAATCACCAGCCCAATCGTGGCTTCAAAATGCTTTACACTTCGGCACTCGTTTGCATTACAAATCCTGCGCTTTGTCCTCAAATAAGCGATGGCGAAAAGCTTCCTGAATGTCTTACTCCAAAATGTATTGGTCGAGTTATTCATGGATTTCCAGCTCTACACAATAGCGCTGCGCGACGATCTCTATGAGGAAATCGTTCGTGCGTGTCGTAGTTTCCAGGTGAAAGGTCGTTCGGTTCAAATCTGGAAACGGAAGCAAGGCTCCGTGGGAACGCTGACCGGGTGGTTACCGCTGGCATGATCACGCGCAGGGAACGTTGGAGCGAATGATAAGAGGATTTGTTTTTGGAAGCGCACCTTTCGTAATTTCAATCACCTTTGTGAAGCTCTTGCTGAACCCGGTGTTTGATACGAAGTCAGCAGTTTTGTGTGTTTGAACCTTCTGGAACAAGTTATTGTTTGTTTCAGACGGATTACCTTCAAATGTAGGACAACATCCTTTGGACAATGCTTCGTTTTCATGTCATAGCTTCGCGTGCTGCGCGGGTGCATGCGCTGTTCGTAGTTGTTGCTTCGGTTGATGTTATTGTAGACCAGGTTTTTCAACCTGTGGGCCACGGTCTTGTATTATTTAAATTGAGTACGTTTAGCGAGACAAATCTCGAAAACTGAGACTATGGTTGCCATGGAAATGAAATCTAGAAGCAGGCGTAATGGGGAAGACGACTTGGTCTGTGCATTATCTTGTAATGAGCCTCGAATATCTTTGCTTTCCTACAACAAACAGACTCAGCCTTCGCGTTTCTTGTAGCGCACATTGCATTATTAAATCTTGTTTTTAGTTGTTTTTATATATGCTCTATGCATGTACAACAGCTGTTGCATTGGGGAAGTTGTATATTCGGTGGGCCATGGACCCTCTGTTTGTTCATTAATTGCGGCACATGCTTGAAAAGGTTGAGAACCCCTGTTGTAGACCATGGATTCTTAACCTGGGGCCCGCGAACCTGTAAGGGGCCGTGAATGTGATTTGAAGAGTTCACGAATGCGATTTAACGGGATATTAGATTTTGCAGACATTTTGATTACTACTACGGTGATTAAGACCTTTTCTTCCAAATATTCATTGCAGCGTTTCTTCTTGATGGGTCCGTGACCTTTATTAGGTTGCACTGGGGGACCGTGGCCCACAATTGTTTAAGAAACGCTGTTAAAGACCATTGGTGGTAGAATAAAACTTCCAATGCAAAAGCAGCCAACCCAGAAACCGACGCAACTTGTCGAAGGCATGAATTGACTTAAGCTATTATATGCACACGGGATGCGTCTAGCGCGGTGCATCTGTTGTGTCTGCGACTGGTGAGGCGAGTTCAATGCGCCGTTTGTATGCACACGTGTGCGCATGAAGCGGTGCGTTCGTTGCGCACGGCCTGGGCTGAACTGATGACTGAGATCCGAAATTCGGCGATAACGTTGGTGTGCTGTATTGCAAGACTGTGTTTTACCTAAGTTCTGACATTACATGTGACATATTTTTAGGATGTTACTAATTTTATACGCCATACTGTTGAACAAAGTTACACAAGAAATGTTGCGGTACACAAGACTTTTAGTAGCCGTGCACTGCCCAAACCTTGAAATGACTGGTTACATGCATTCGAAACAAACGAAAATTGTCAAATTTAACATTGTGCAATGCCTCACAAATTATTAAAAAAGGTAGTGCTGCCCACATTTTAGATGAACGAAGTACTGCATTACATAAAATTTGCATGATTTGTTGCTACATGGATTGGATGAGGTTTGTGTAGGCCTACCTCCATGGTCATGACGGCATTGCTTTAAAAACATTTGTTTCGTTTCTAGAGTGGATAAGTATCAAAAAATTAAAGCAGCATGGACAATAGGTACAATTAATGTCACACACAATCCCACAACAAAATCACTAGCATGGGAATAACAAGAATAGCCTTTAACAATTGGCTTTTGCAAGACAGCAAAACATTATCACTTTACAAAATGTGTGATGTTTGCGAAATGTTATCCTTTATTTTATCATTCTTGTACTCCATAACTGATAATTTATGTGACTGTGGTTTTGCTTGAACAAGACTTATCAACTGTCCATTGAAAGTTACACAGCTTACTTTCAATTACAGTTTCAAGTAGCTAACTGCAAAAAATACACTCAGTTAGCATGACCTTGCCCAACACCTGGAATGGCCTACAGTAAATGGTAGATCATGTCGCACAAATCACGACTTGCTTACGACAAACACTTCAACCAACAGTAGTTGATCAGGTAGGGCGGCGGGTCATGTAGGCCTAAACAGTACAGCAGTTTAGCAGCCTACCCCCCTGGGCCTACTGAAGACTAAGATTGATCTTTCGTAAATTCAGTGTGTTTTAGCTATCCACAAACTGTTAGCAGTTGTTCTGTAGTCGTTCTGCATCCTCTTCTTTACCTCAGTACGGAACACTTAAACAGTGTCTACGAGTGAATCACATCGCCGCTCTTTCCCGAACCCTGGGCAGTGAGTCTGATGTGTCAATATAGCAACAGGTTCTACTCGAATGCAGACCATACCAGACGCATTAGAAAAGGACGTGACGTCATGAAATCAGACGCATGCGCCCAAAAAACGCAGAGGGCGCATGCCGTGTGCATACAGCTTAATGCTATTAGCTTTATGGACATTTGTCCGAGGTAAGAAGCTGTGCGTGTTGCCTCTTTTCGTTTGCATCGGAGGAAACTATTCTGTGAGGCAGCAAACGGGTTTATTCCTAAGCCGATGAGTAAATCTTACCGAATTAGAAAAGCTTTATTATCAACTGTTTACAATTTCCAGAAGCTGCTCCTACTCGTGCGCGGGTCGAGTCTTGGTTGACTCGACGTTCTTTGTCAGTTTGTGTCCACTGTAGTTATAACGTAAGTACTTGTCGCACGTAAACCATTTACGATTCTTTCACCCCCACCGTAGTAAGGTCCTGTGCCTTCTGTTGAGATCCACAGCGACCTCCTGACCTGCTTCGCACACAGGCACTTGTAGCTTTTGCGCTTTCCGCGACATCGCCGAATACGACGCGCTCGCAACAATCGACCGCCTGTGAGCGTCGGCACTGGTGCGATCGGCATGCGTCGCCGCGTCATGTCGAGTGGGAGTGAATCGACGTGGAGGTTGTCAACAACTTTCGCTTGATAGCAATCCACGTCTTCACATCAGCGTACACTGCGGTCGTGCTATGTGCTGGGAAATGACATCGTGTTAATGGTGGGCTGGCTGTCTGTAACGGTAGCGCAATTTGAAAACTGGAATTCCACAGCCGTGTTACGCGATAGCGTGGCGGCGAAACCGTCGTCCGGCGTTCCAGTAAACTGTCGTAAACACGGGTTGCTGTAAACCACTTCTCGTATCGTGAATGCGTTCAGTCCTGAGCAGCGTCACCTTCTACTTGCCGATCTAGTTGCTGCAAGCCCACAACTGCGCCATATGAGCTTTGCTTTGCGGTACTTTTCACATTGCATCAATGGGTGATATCTCTTGCATTTTAACCTGTGAAATATGGTTGCAAGTGCGATTTTGTTTCGGGCAAACCATCGTGCATGCGTGCCCCACCAGTTGTGCGGGCGATTTGTTCTCTTCTTATGCTATTAGTTTCATACAACAACAAGAGTATCGAGTCGCGTCGCAACGATTACTAATGGTACTCCACAAATCAAAATATATACACAAGTATCAGAGGTGACTCCAGGTAAGCAGAGTCACCCGGACACATCACGTGACTTATGCTTACTGAATGCAACCGTCCGAGGCTCGCGTCACTAAAATTTCCATTTGCTCTCATTCTGGTTGGCGCTATCGTTCTCTGTAACGTCGGTTACGTAACAATAAATGAGAAGTTTTCATGAGGACTCTTTTCTTGTTGCGTAAAGTACGTCATAGAGCAATAATAACGCCAGTGAGTCCTCAGCGTGCTATGTTCGTTCAAATTAGCCCGAGTTACTAAAAATTTATCATTCGTTTGAAATTATTCTCGAATGGAAGCTGTCCATTGGATTTAAATTCAAATGAAATGTTTCATGNAAATCCATTGCTTCAAAAAAGCNTTCGGTCTNATATGAAATATATTTTTTAAAATACTTANGAGCCCGAGCTGCCCTCTACAATGAACGGATGAGCCCGAGTAAAGNGTGAGCGAACGAAGTCGAGAGAACGCTTGCTGCGAATGNCAATTTTACATCAGGTCACCTGCAACATGAACGCCTGGACAGGGAACGAAAATAATATGAACAGTGACAAAGCCCAATGAAAAGATCCCAAGTTAACAACCTGTTTGTGGAATGGGTGGTGGCACAAATATGCAAAGCAAGCAAGCTCACGTTCTGCAGTATAAATCGTAATCGAAGACAGGCCGAGTGCAGGAGTCGCCAGTGACAAGCATATTTTTTCAATTCCCTTAATCCAGAAACACACACACATCCGCCCATCTGTCAATCACCGACTGATTTGAGTTGTCATCCCCTGCCAGATTTATCTGGTGATATTTTTGTAACTTCAAGATTTTAACTGGAGCTCGTGTGTTATTTTCGAGCTGACTGTGAGAAATCTGAAAATAATACCGCCTGCATTTCAAACTCCGCGGCGACCAGGCTGCCTCTGGTTGGCCCGACAAGGCCAAATTTGGCAACATCCTGTAGTTTTCAGTTCGCTGCTGGCGCCTGGCGTAAAGTTGCCAATTCCTTCGATGATGTTGATCTCAAGACTGAGTTTCTCGGTCAGGACAGCGGGAGACACCCTCGGGTTCATGTAGTTCCGTGGTTTGTTACTTTTTACGCGCTGTCTGAGAAATCATCGCGGAGCGCGACGTGTGATTTGAAAGGTCATCGCCGGCGCCGGGGGGGGAAGTGTCGCGCGAGTGCGGAAAACAATGACCCTGACGTAGGTCGGCCTGTGCTTGAACAAGGCAATACGTTTCGCTCCTAAATCCTTTCAACGCCGTTTCCTGGAATTTATTGATATTTTTTGGGGGATCGCTGAAAAGCGTCGTCATGTGTCAGTTCATGCAGAAGCAAATTTTCTTTGTGTTTCTTTTTTTTTTTTCGAAAGAAAGCCACAGTATCTTGAAAGCGCCAAACTGAAGCAACGCAAAACTTAACTTGCTCGATTGGAAATGTGGGAGCAATTAGTATTACAAAGACATGTGTAGACGCCGTGTTCGTCTTCTCGTAGCTATTAGTTGTCCCTTAAAGGTCACAAGGACAGTTGGGGGTTTGTTGGATTTGCTTCGTTTCCAGGAGCGAAGCCCTTTCGGTTATTTTTTAAAAAACCACAGCGAGACCTGTGCGGCCAAAGGCTTGCTTCACACCGGCATGCACAGAAAGCTTTCCTGGTCGTAGTTTTTGAGATTTCGTTCACGTGCTGCCACCCAGCGGAAGCTGACGCTCAGCAAGTTGTGAACGCGCATTGGAGTTTTGTCGATGCACGAATTCAAAACCTGTCTAGTTGCGTTCACTTGGTGCGTTTCTTTTAACTGATGATCGCGTTCGTCATAGTTTCGTTTCCGTTCGTCGTAGTAAACCGACAGTCTGGGTTTTTTCGGTTTTTGCAAGTTCGAAGCTGAACATTTTCTTTGCGGGTTCTTTACAAACCAGAACAAGAAAGGAAGTGTCTGTCATCACACCCGTTATGTACTCCCTCTGGAGCGTCAGAGTGTCCATGGCCGCTTACTATGCTGTAGTGCAGGGGTCTCCAAATTACAGCCCGCGGGCCAGATGCGGCCCGCGAAGCACTTTTGTTAATGATGAAAAAATAATATACATTACTTACGAAAAATATCTCCATATCCCGCAACAATCACATTGCGAAAGACGTCCGGCCCTCAACATGCTCTGTATTATTTTATGGGGCCCTCGGACAACAAAGTTTGGAGACCCCTGCTGTAGTGAATGCTGCTTAGATTGCGAGTCAATGACAGCAACGCGCGTTAACCTTCTCATCGCACGAGGTTGGACAGCGAGTACCGTTTGTCATGTGACCAAGGCCTCCCAGAAACTACCGTCGAGGAGGCCTTGTGTGTCCCGGCAGGGATTCGAACCCATGTCGCTACGAACCAAATAACGGTACTTGTTTTAAGCCGCGCAAATGAAATCTTGTGGTGCCGATACGTTTTGTTTTGTAACGACACGATAACGTCGTCCTTTGCAGGACGAATTCCACGCCCTCACCTGGGTTCCCCCTTCCGATCCGAACGGCATGATCAAGTCCTACGATATCGAATACAAGAAGAACGACGACAGCGTAAGTGACCGTCGCGTTACTATTCTCTCTTAAACCTTCTGTCGCGCGCGGCTGTACTGTTCAACAAACGATTCGATCCGTGAATGACAGAAACCGACCAAGCTGTGCTGCTCGGCGCGAGAGTTCCACGAGAACAAGTACTGCCTGCTGACCACTCACCAGTTGCCCAAGGGCCAGTACGTCGCCATGGTCCTGCCGGTGTCGCTGGCTGGTGACGGCAACTGGTCGCAGATTGCTTTCACGGTGGTTCCCCGCAATGCGGGGGTGATGAAGGACCTGCCATGGATCATCGTTGGGGTGCTGGGCATTGCCGTGGTCATCGTAGCCATAGCGTTGTTCCTTTGCTGGCGCAAGAGGTGAGTGAGGCCTGTGCTGCAGGACAAGGGCCTTTGTTGAGCCTTTTTGGTGGTTCTGACGGTTTCTGTGCGCGGTGTGCGAGCGCGTAATTGTTCTTTCGCAGCGTCAACAATGCAAAGCAGCCGAATTTCTACGCCACGGTGAACCCCGAGTATTCCAGCATCGCTTACGAGCAAGACGAGTACGAAGTACCGCCCGACAGTATCGAACTACTTGGCGAGATTGGACACGGACATTTCGGCAAAGTATGTTGGCTCGTTTCAAGTTACGGGGCCCGAGCGGCCTGCATGCCTGATAGCTATTTTTTCCCGGATGGTGCGGTCAAAATTTTGCACCGTTTGTTTTATACTTTTTATACAGTTTGAAATCTAAATTATTATACCGATTGTTTTATTTTTATACAGTTAAATTCTAATTTTTATACCGATTGTTTTATCTTTTTTATACAGTTTAAAATCTAATTTTTATACCGATTGTTTTTTCTTTTTTATACAGTTTAAAATCTAATTTTTATACCGATTGTTTTTTCTTTTTTATACAGTTTAAAATTTAAATTTTTATACCGATTTGATTCCGCGCCCGGGACATTGTCCCCCCTTACTCCCCCCGGTTCGCTCCTTTCCCCCTCAGTAAGAACGGAGTGTTAATCATGTAATCGTAGATGACGTAATCACCAGCACGCCAACTTCGCATTTTCCCTCAGGTTTTCGAAGGCCTGGCCAAGGCCGTGGTCAAGGGCCAGGCCGAGACCCGCGTCGCGGTCAAGATCCTGCACGTGACGGACTCGCTCTCGAAGAGGTGAGCGTGACGAGCGATACGGTTCGCTGCGTTTTTGGCTGTGACGAGCGATACGGTTCGCTGCGACGCGCAGGCTATCCTGAAACGGTGCGCGTTGTGCTCAGAGCTCCCATTCACTATTTTCTAATAAACCCAAATTGCGCATGAAAAAAAACATTTACCTACAAAAAAAGCCAGAAATGAAAATTTACAAAAAGAATGCAAATAAATGAGGTGAAATGGTGATCAAAATACTCATTTACTTACACAGTAGAATTTGCCTAATTCATCACCTCAGGGCGATTAGAAAAAAAGTGACGAACTAGGCGAACTGACGAATTATGCAAACAGGTGAAAACTCTATCATAGAAGCTCGTATACTTTATCATAGTAACTCGTATACATACATAGTGCTCTTATTTGCAGT